>Ga0208485_1000168_pt1 | contig 21215 bp, 36 predicted proteins | sample LakMenEpi27Jul12_FD_150707 | JGI IMG/M metagenome (GOLD analysis project Ga0208485, IMG submission 150707) | Freshwater microbial communities from Lake Mendota, WI - 17JUL2012 deep hole epilimnion (SPAdes) | ecosystem: Environmental > Aquatic > Freshwater > Lentic | place: Lake Mendota, Madison... | reverse complement strand
TTAGTCGAGGCGAACTTAACATCTTTGCTGGTGGTTCCGGTTCGGGTAAATCTTTGGTTATGATGAACATTGCACTTAGCTGGTTGCAAGCAGGTCTGAGCGGTGTGTATGTAACATTAGAGTTGAGTGAAGAACTATGCTCGTTACGTACAGATGCTATGCTTACTGGCATGAGTACAAAAGACATTAGAAAAGATATTGAAACAACTGAACTTAAAGTTAAGATGGTGGGTAAAAAGTCTGGACAATATCGTGTTAAAGGATTCCCTGCACAGAGTAATGTCAATGACATACGTAGTTACTTAAAAGAAGTGCAGATTCAAACTGGTATTAAAGTTGACTTTGTTATGGTAGATTATTTAGATTTAGTAATGCCCGTATCAATTAAAGTTAATCCAAATGACCAGTTTATCAAAGACAAGTATGTAGCAGAAGAACTGCGTAACTTAGCCAAAGAACTTAATGTATTGCTGGTAACAGCTTCGCAGTTGAATCGTTCAGCAGTAGAAGAAATTGAATTTGACCATAGCCATATTGCTGGTGGTATATCTAAGATCAATACAGCAGATAACGTGTTTGGTATCTTTACAAGTCGTGCTATGAAAGAACGTGGCAGATATCAATTACAATGTATGAAGTCGCGTAGTTCAACTGGTGTAGGGCACAAAGTAGATTTAACTTATAATATTGAAACTATGCGTATCACAGACGAGGGCGAAGAAGCCGCAGGTGATGGCAATGGTGCTAGTCGCAATATTAATAATGTCTTAAACAATATTAAATCTAGTAGTACAGTCAATAAAGACACTGGTGAAATTACAAACATGCCAAAGATTAATGCCACAGTTGACAGTAGCAAACTTAAAAGTATGCTGGCTGGCCTGAAGAATAGTGGCGAATGAATCTAGTTTGTTTTTCAAATAACACTGGCGGCGGCGTCCTGTGTGATTTATTAAATAATAAAACTCCCAGTATGGATGGTTATAAATGTACTGGTGCAGAACATTCTTTATTAAAGATAACTGATAGCCCGACAATTTCACGTACTGTAGATGAACCTTCATGGAATCGTAGACTGACTCAGCTATTATCTCGCACTAATCAGAATCGATGGATAGGAACTCATTATCATCCTAGTGCAATTTCCTTAGCGCCATTTGAAACTGTTATTGCCATTACCACTGAATCTCGTGAAAGTAAACTATATAGATGGTTGCGATATTATAACGGATGGTTTAAGATAGCCGAATCTGGTTGGCAAGAAACATCTAACCTAGACCAAATTGACAAAGTTCGTTGCCTAGCAAAAAATGTATTTGAAACATTTGAATCACATCCACAATGCACTAATGTTGAATTTGCTGACATAGTGTCAGGCGAATTTATTTCCAAACATAACCTAAATAAAGAACATTTTGCTATCTGGCAACAAAACAATCCGTGGCTGTATAGTGATAGTAATACTTGGGCTGTTGATAGATTTAATGAAGCTGAATACGAAATAATCAACCAAACTCCTTTCAAATATCTTTAATAAATACATAACAACGATACATTAAGGATCGATTTTGCAGAAGAATACAAAAAATATACTTTTTGAACTTGATCAACTGCTTAGGCACAAGGATAAAGCAAATCTGATTGAAAGCAGAGCTAATAACATCATTAATGGTGCTATTAACCTGATTAATCACATCCGTGAAAACTATGATGCCGAACAGGCCGGCGAACTAGAGCGTCGTCTACTTAATGCAATCAAAGGTCAAGACCCAGCAAAATTTAGCCGCGGTATCAGGAAATTAAAAGATGAAGATTAATGAAATATTGGCCGAAGCGGAAATTGACGATTTAATAGCACAATCTACTGCTCCGGGAGTTAAAAAACCTGGAATAGTTGATAGATTTAATGCATCAGCACAACGCGGCGCGAATAGTGCTGCTACTCGTAAAGCAAATCCGGGAATAATCGGTGGAGCACTTAATGGTGTTGCAAAGGGCATTGATAGTGTATCAAATACTATAGCAAATACTACTAAGGGTATTCCAACTAGTTATGCCACAGCATTACCAAATACAACGCAAGGTACTGCACCAACTGCGTCCTTCTCTGGCACAAGCGGAGAACCAGTAGTTGCTCCTCAGAATGCAGAATATTTAAGAAAACTTGCTAATAATAAAGTAGCAACAACGGGAACAGATTCGCCGGAAGTTAATGCTGTAATTAAATCGGCTGGTTTATTAAAATAATAATAGAGAACATATATGAAGATTAATGAAATATTAACAGAAAATACTGTAGATGAGAGCGTAGTTGATTCAGTTAAAAATTTAGGACAAAATTTTGCCAGCGGACTTAAAGGTGGTGCTAAAACAGGCGTACGAAATGCACAGGGAAAATTTACTAAAGCTGGCTTAATTGCAACTGCGGTTAACAAACTAGGTAAAGGAGTAGCCGCAATACCTAAACTTCCACAAGCGGTTGCCGCAGCTAAAACAGGATATCAAGCATCACAAACATCAAAACAACAGGCAGAGCAAACTAAAAAAGTTGCAACCGGAGCATTGCAAAAATGGGTTGCAATTGATAAAAATATTAAATTATCAGGCCAACAAGCTCAGCCTGCGCAAGCAGTACAGTGGTTTACTACATTTACCGGATCAGCACCAACTACTACCCCAGCTAATACATCTCTTAACACAATGTCTCAATGGGTGAATACAGAGGTTTCTAATTTTATGGCAAAACGAGCATTGGGTCCAGCTGCAACACCGGCACCAACACCAACAGTTGCTAAATCACAAACAACAAAATCAACAAAAACAACAGCACCATTGCCAACAATAGGCGGCATAGGACCCAATGATCCGAGATACGCAGCACTAGCCGCAAAAACTAAAAATGCGCCAGCAACTCCTGTTCGATAAATGGAAATTTAATGAAGTTATTTGAAATAAAAAAACAAACACCGCAATGGTTACTTGCTGAAGCCGCAGGAGCAAAAGCAGTAAACCCGCACTTAGAACACTTGGAAGATTTAATCTTTAACAGTGGCTATGTAGGTGCGCTAGCGGCATTAGATTACGTAGAAAGTTTACGTGCTATGTTAGCAGAAGGTACAGGCACAACAACACAACTTACGGTTAAATGGGATGGTGCACCAGCAATTATCTGCGGTATTGACCCAAGTGATAGTAAGTTTTTCATTGGTACTAAATCAGTATTTGCTAAAGGTGAACCTAAACGTTGCAAAACACCAAAAGACATTGATAAATGGTACAGCGCACAACCAGAGCTTGCGGCAAAACTAACAGCATCATTAAAATATCTGTCAAAACTTGGCATTGGTGGTGTAGTGCAAGGCGACCTAATGTTTACAGAAGGTGATATAACCACAGTGTCTATTAACAACGAAGATTGTTATGTGTTTACACCCAACACAATTACCTATGCTGTGCCAGTTAACAGCAACTTAGGACAACGTATTGCTCGAGCTAAACTTGGTATTATATTCCACACCAGCTACGAAGGTGATTCATTAGATGCAATGACAGCAAACTACGGTGTAAACGTAAGTGGATTAACACCAACAGCAGACGTATGGTTTGATGACGCAACATATAAAGATTATACCGGCATTGCAAGTTTAACACCTAGTGAAAATGTCAAAATACAAAAACAAATTGCTGCCACACAAGCAACAATAGAAAAGATTGGGCAAGCTCGTTTTGATATTATACTAAACAACAAAGACTTTGCACGTAGCATCAAGCCATTCATTAATCAGATGGTAAGACAAGGTGAGCAAGTGGGCGAACCTATGCAGTTCTTACAAAGATTTGTTGATTACTATAACAGCGAGCTAATGAAAGACATTGAGAACTTATCGGGTGGCATTGCCGGACGTGCGGCACAGGCTCGATTAGTTAAGATTAAAGAAAAAGAACAATGGGTAGCAGACAATGCCAACAACCTATTGATCATACTTGCTACATACAAAAGAGTTATCGAACTTAAACATGCACTAATGCGCAAACTAGCGCAGGTAGACGGGATTGGTACATTCCAAAAGACCAACGATGGTTATAAAGTAACTGCTCCGGAAGGCTTTGTTGCTATAGGGCACGATGGCGGGGCAATTAAGTTAGTTGATAGGCTTGAATTCACACGTACAAACGCATTAAGACGTGCCTAAAAATACAAGCATTACTATACAGAATTTTGCATAGATGATAAATAAAAGTATGCGCGAAAGCGTAAACTTAAAATTAGGAGAAATATTATGGCTACACCAGCAAGAGTAAATGGCGGTGCTTTACCAGTAGTAACAACAGGTCGTGCATTAGACATGTTTACAGTATCATTAACTAACGTTCACGTTAGTTATTCAGCAGTTGATAGTTTGTTTGAACAATTAGTTCGTCAACTAGAAATAGTAGGAACAGTTGAACTTTTAGGTACACCAGCAAGCGGCGCTTTCCGTGTTGCAATTTCAGGTTCAGCTGCAACAGCAGGTGACTTGCAAACACTATTAGACGCAGCAGTTGCAGGTACTGTTACAGTTGCAGACTATACATTCTAATATAAACTATTAAAATGTAAACTAAAAAGGCCACAATAATTTGTGGCTTTTTTTACGACTATAAATATTGCTATGGAAACATTGTATCGATATTACGCATATACCCTAATAGATATAACCGAAACGAAAGTACTAACACAGTCAGCAGAACAACAGAAGCAACGCAATCAACAACGTAATTGGGAAACAATAAATCAGTTATTAAGTTTGCGAGCACAGTTAATGGAATTTAATTATCTGCCTGCGGTCACTGATGATGTGGCAGAGTATTCATTTGGTATTAACTATACAGGTCTACATAAAATTTGGTCTTTTGACTTTGCAGTTGAGCGAGAAGATGTCTATGCAGTTAACCATGATAGGTACGGTATACTCAAGGATGATTTTAAACTTGCACCTATTATACTTGGTCTAGACGAAACAGCCAAACCCCCACTACCCTTATTCTACGCCAGCGGTGTAGATAAAAATATATATTTTAAAACACGCATATAACCTACTACATTAAAATTACTAAATATTAGTTGATGCAACAACATTAATCATGGCACATATTACGGCATAAACTAGGCTCAAAGAATACGCATCGCTACTAATAAAAGAGAGCGATAATGGCAAAACCTACAGATATTGAGAAAGAAAATTTAGAAGCACATGTCGAACTATGCGCCGTAAGGTACGGTAGCTTGGAAACTAAATTAAACAACTTAGAACAGCGCATGGATAAACTTGAGCTGCATCTGATTGACATTAAAAACAGCCTAACCGACAAAATATCGGGTAATGACAAACAAACCATCAGCATCTTCACAACTATGATGGGCGTTGTATTAGCTGGACTTATTGGTTTTATTGCTCGCTCAATCTTTAAATAAAACTCTGCAATGCCATCCTGTAATAAATACTTTATAGGATAACATCATGAAAATTGTTGAACTCACAAACAAACTACTACTAACAATCACAAACGAAGAACACGAACTCTTAGAACAGTTCACTGGCGATAATACTATTGCTAAAAGTCAATTAGACGAACGCGAACAACTGATTGCAAATCAACTCACAGTCAAAGATGTACTGTTAAGAACAAATGAAGCCGGCAAAATCTACTACAAAAAACGCATTGACTGAGATCGACGTTGAAAAGATACGTAGGTTTACAGAAGCAGAGTTGGCCAAACATAGTCGAGGTCCTCTGCCATTCTGCTATCAATTAGGCGCAGATACACTAATTGTAGGCAAGTACAAAATAACAAAAATAACAGACAAAAACTGGCGAATAACTAAAGATAATGAACAGATATTTGACTTTTTTAATAGAAAAGACGCCATATTTTATTGCATTGCCTTACACAAGCACAAATATGAATTAGCACAAGAAGTACGAGTTAATGATAATTTAATTGGTGTACTTGAATTTGACGCCATACTATATAGATATCGCTATAAACAAGCACAAGAGAAGAACGATGATTGGAATATCACACTATATTCTAATAAATACACTGAAACTATGCTTAGAATTGAAGAATCAAAGAAACAATTGAAGAAGTCTATTGTTTTGATAAATAATATTAAATAATTGCATTAGGAAGAATTAACCATGAAACTATCAGAAATGTCACAGACATCTGCAAAAAGAATTAATAAAGTATTAGAAAGCCGTTTTGGCTTTGCTATTAACTATGACAATTTGTCTATTGCTAAAGCACAACGCCTGGGTGAAACAATTTCATTAAACCTAAACAAAATCCGTCATAGTGCGGATTTTCATCGTGCGGAAACAAATCCACGTTACATGGAATTGTTAACTGTACAAGAAGGCCTAAATACTTGGCTTACTGAACAACATCAACAACTAAATGAAGGCGAAGTTGGCAATGCAGAAGTATTGTTAGCTGCCAAAGATATGGTTGATAGTGTTCAGGACACCATTGAGAAAGTTGGTAAAATGCAAAATGAACAACTTCCACAATTACTTGACAGCATCCGTGACCAAATTGGTAGTGAACAAGCTGATGCATTTAAAAATGCAGTTGGTGCTACATTAGATCAACTAATGCAAAACTTACAATCTGCACGTGAAGGTGTTGACACTGGTGTACGTGTATTAAGCGGTGAAGCAGTTGATCAACCAATGGCTTTGCCAGGTGATGAACTAGGTGCTGAATTACCTCCACCACCAGAAAGCGATTTTGATGCTGAAGAACCAGCTGATGGTTTTGCAGCTACTGATGCCGCTGTTGGTGGAACTGAAACATTAGGTAGAGAATTGCGCTAATGCGTTTACGTGAATTTGCTCACGGCCCAACAAACACTCCAGAGTCTAACCTAGTTACTGCTCTGGAGTTATTACGTCACCGTTCGCAAGACAAATCGGCATCGGCAACAATCAGCACACAAAGTCTTATTAATCTAGTGTTGAACACAGATCGTACATTCAGCTACGATGCACTAGTTGATGCAAATGAAAACAATCCAGCAGTAAAAAATCTAATCAAAAGTTTCAATCAAGATCAAGTTGTTCTTGCTCCGCTACAAGGTAGTGAAGAAGAACCTACAACAACTAACACTAATAGTGCAGAACAAAATACATTCCAAGCACCAGTAGATGATGTTACTAGCATGGCTAAACGTGCCGCTAAAACACGTGGTGCACCTGTAGCACAATAACTAAAACACATTGACCTACCACTATAAATAGTATAGTATATTAGTATACTATTATAGGAGAGTATTATGGCATATTCAACTGCTGTGTTAGATCACTACGAAAATCCTAGAAATGTGGGATCTTTAGACAAGGAGAATGCGCAAGTTGGGACCGGAATCGTCGGTGCCCCAGCTTGCGGATGACAGGCGACGTCATGAAGTTACAAATTCAAGTCGAAGACGGTATTATAATTGATGCAAAGTTCAAAACATACGGATGTGGTTCAGCAATTGCTAGTTCTAGTCTAGTAACAGAACTGCTTAAAGGTATGACCTTAGATGAAGCATCAACAATTAAAAATTCAGCAATAGCAGAAGAACTTGCATTACCGCCAGTTAAAATACATTGCAGTGTATTGGCAGAAGATGCTATTAAAGCTGCAATAAACGATTACAGGAATAAACAATAATGGAAGAAGTTGAAAGCCCATGTGTCGGCGTTTGCCAATTAATCAATGATGTATGTCGAGGTTGTAACAGAACAACCGATGAAGTAGTTGAGTGGTACAATTATACCAACGAACAAAAACAAGCAGTATTAGATAGAATATTTACTATATAGTCTGATATTTATGTACTAAATATTACTATGAAATTTCCAGTGATTGAAATAGTGGATAGATACACTATTGCTGTAGTTAAATATGAAAAAACTCAAGGTGCCAACCAAGAAGAACTTGATTTTTATATAGAACAAATGCAAGAAGTTAATTTAGATCTACAACATCAACTAATAGTTGAATTAATCGATCATCATAGATATGTGTGGTCGTTAGAAGATGACTTTAAAAAGAATCGTATAGACGGATTGCCACTAGACGAAATTGGCCAACGTGCATTACATATTAGAGACATTGGCCACAAGAGAGTTACTATTAAAAATACACTAGCTGAATTACTTGATGATCCAGTTAGAGAAATTAAACGTGATCATATTACCAAATGATTTATCGATTAAACGCCAACCATACACTTACTGAATTCAGTGATCGTTATGTAGAATACATTACAACACGCTATGTACCTGATGGCAGTTTAATAGTATCAATAGATGTCTTTGATTTTACTGCCGGCGGGGTTGACCTTAGTCCGGCTGCTAGATCAATAATTGAAAATCATCTCGGTCATATAATCTTTGATTCATCCGGACATATTGTAGATTCTAATCAATTATATCAAAATATTTTACAATTAAATTTAACTGTACCATTTTATCTATTAACGGGAGAATTTACCTATTGTAATCATCCGCCTGCCAATACACATATAAAATTTTTTCCGTTTTGGACAGTATGGGCAAGTGCGCCGCATGCTATAGATGGTAATTTTAAAAATTATAATTTTTCTCAACAGCCTAAAAAATATAAACTTAGTTGCTTAAACGGCATGCCTTGGCAGCATAGAAAATGGGTGTATTTACAACTTGCACATAAACCGTATTTTAATGATATGGTGTTTAGTTATGGCAATCGAGATGATAATATTTCGTGTAATAATTTCGATGAATTCCGATTAACCGACGAAGAAAATAATAAATTTGCACAATTACCAGCTAAATTTAAATTTACAGACAGGGATCAACATACTAAGATTGATATAACTATCGATCATCCAGCATATTTAGAAACATATATTAATCTAGTCACTGAAACTACTATAAATGGAAAATTCTCTATGCTCAGTGAAAAAACATTTAAACCAATTGTTGCTGGGCAATTATTCATATTAGTTGCTGCCGCCGGCGCAGTACAATTTTTACGAGATATCGGCATTGATACATTTGATGATATTATTGATCATAGTTATGATACTCTAGTAGATAATAGATTGCGATTACTAGCAGTTATAGCACAAGTTGATCGTTTAATGACATTGGATATTGAGAGTATATACAATCAACTTAAACCTAGATTACAGCGTAATTCGGAATATATTCGATCTGAAGAATTTAGGCAACAATTTTCTTTGACCTTTGACAATTAACCTTATATACTAATAGTATGCTTATACAAAAATATGATTACACACCCATTAATCGCCAGAGCGAGAATGGAAAAAGACTTTACAGTTTACCAGATGGTAGTAAGGTTCCTTCAGTAACAACAATCTTAGACAAGACAAAACCACCTGAAGCTAAGTTAGCCTTAGAAAACTGGCGGAAGTCAGTTGGCGAAAAGAAAGCACAGGAAATCACTACAGAAGCCGCTAATCGTGGAACACGTATGCACAAGTGGTTAGAAGACTATGTGCAGAACAATCGTCAAATGGGCGAACCCGGTACTAATCCCTACAGTATACAAAGCCACAAGATGGCACAAAAGATTGTAGAGGAAGGATTGGTGCATGTAGATGAAGTATGGGGTATTGAAGTGCCTTTATACGTTAGTGGACTGTATGCTGGTACAACTGACGCTTGTGGTGTACACAAAGGTAAACCGGCTATTTTAGACTACAAACAGACTAATAAACCTAAGAAAACAGAGTGGGTTCAGGACTATTTCCTTCAATTATGTGCCTATGGACTAGCACATAACGAAACTCACGGAACAGACATTCGACAGGGTGTTATTCTAATGTGCAGTCAAGACTTCCAATACCAAACTTGGACAGTTGAAGGCGCTGAATGGGATATGTGGACTGAACGTTGGTTGAAAAGAGTGGAGCAGTATTATAATCTCAGCTAAATATAAAATATAGATAGGATATTAATATGGCTGTAACCCAAATCTCCAAAATACAAATCCGCAGAGGACTGCAAGAAAATTTACCACAACTTAGCTCGGCTGAACTAGGTTGGTCGATTGATGAACAACGATTGTTTATTGGGAATGGCACATTGGCTGAGGGCGCACCTGTAGTCGGTATGACCGAAATCCTTACTACTCAAACTATATATAGTGAGTTAGCCCTTATTGAAGCATTACAAGGTAATGTTGCTAACATGACAGCAAACATTACTTCTATTCAGTCTGAACTTAATAGTTTAGAAGCAAATGTTGCATTGCATACATTTACATTTCCAGGCAATACACTAGTTGCTGCTAATACTACTATAACATTCGAATCACTTTCTTCTCGCACAATTGATTATACTATTATTCGTGGCTCAACTTCACGAGTTGGTACACTTAAAGTCACTGAGCTGTTAGGCACATCATTGTACGAAGATGATTATGTTGAAACAGCTGACACCGGAGTTGTATTAGGATTTCAAAGCGATGTTAATGCAGCGATATTAACCTATACTACAACTAGTGGTGTCGATGCTACATTTAACTATTATATAAAGACATTTATCTAATATAAAACTTGCAAAAAGTTGAAATATTATGTACACTGTATAGTATAAGTAAATACAACACAACAATCAACAATACAAATTTAGAGCAGTACTAAATTACGAGGTTATCAAATTGAGTATCATTCAAGTAATAAAACGTAGCGGTAGCCGCGCCCCGTTAGCAGTAGATAAATGGCAAGCCCAGATTACAAAAGTATGTGCTGGAATCGCAGACGTAAGTCAATCAATGATTGAAATCAAAGCACAGCCACACTTTTATGATGGCATTAGCACACGTGAAATTGACGAAATTACACTTCGTGCTATTGTTGATCTTATTGACATCGAACACAATCCAGATATAGGGCACACAAACTATCAATACGTAGCAGGTAAGCAACGTCTAAGTATGTTGCGCAAAGACGTCTACGGTGATTATGAAGTTCCTCGTCTATACGAAATTGTTAAAAAGAATGTAGCAACGGGCTTATACACTAATGAACTACTTGAGTGGTATAGTGAAGAAGAATGGGACAAAATGGATTCGTTTGTTGATCATACCAAAGACGAAACATATTCATATGCGGCCATTGAACAGCTAATTGAAAAATATCTAGTACGCAATCGTGCTACTAAACAGATTTACGAAACTCCGCAGATACGTTATATAGTCGCGGCAGCAACAGTATTCCATAAAGAAGAACCTGGTAGCGCACGTATGCGTTTTATCAAAGAATACTATAATTGCGCCAGTGACAGTTTGTTTACACTAGCAACGCCTGTTCTCGCCGGCTTAGGCACACCAACTAAACAATTTAGTTCATGTGTATTGATCAAAGCGGACGACGACCTAGACAGTATATTTGCATCAGGTGAAATGATGGCCAAGTATGCTAGTAAACGTGCTGGCATTGGTTTAGAAATCGGTCGCTTACGTAGTTTAGGATCACCTATACGTGGCGGCGAAATACAACATACGGGTATGATTCCGTTCTTGAAAAAATGGTTTGGTGATTTACGTAGTTGTAGCCAAGGCGGCATACGTAATGCTAGTGCAACTGTATTCTACCCAATTTGGCATCATCAGTTTGATGATTTAATTGTACTTAAAAACAATCAAGGTACAGAAGAAACCCGTGTACGTCATATGGACTACGGTGTTGTACTAAGTGCTTTCTTTTGGCGTCGTTTTAAAAATAAAGAAAATATTACATTCTTTGATCCTAACGAAGTACCTGACTTATACGAAGCATTTTACACTAATACTGAATTGTTTGAAGAATTGTATGTTAAGTACGAGAAACAAAAAAACCTACGTAAGAAAACAATGTCAGCCGAAGAAGTATTTAAAGGCGGCATTTTAAAAGAACGTACAGATACAGGTCGTATCTATCTAGTGTTTATTGATAACGTTATGAAGCAAGGACCATTTGATCCAGAATATCATACCATCTATCAAAGTAATCTGTGTTGCGAGATTTTACTACCCACTAAGCCATTCAAACGCTTAGATGATCCAACTGGTCGCATTGCCCTGTGTACACTTGGTAGTATAAATTGGGGTGCTTTCCGCAATCCAGAAGACATGCGTCGTGCTTGCCGTATCCTGCAACGTAGTTTATGTAACATTTTGGACTATCAAGATTTCTTAAGCATACAAAGCCAATTGTCAAACGATGAGCTACAACCCTTGGGTATTGGTATTACTAACTTGGCCTATTGGCATGCTAAACGTAGTTTACAATACGGCGATAGCGATGCCCTACAAGAAGTTAAAAGTTGGATGGAACATCAAGCATTCTACTTAACAGAAGCCACAGTCGAACTTGCTAAAGAACGTGGCCCATGTTTAGATTCTGCAAAAACACGTTACGGTCAAGGACAGTTTCCTTGGGAGAATCGTGCAGATGGTGTTAATGAACTTGCTGACTTTACACCAGAACTTGATTGGGAACAACTACGTAGTGATATGAGATCATATGGTGTACGCAATGCTACCTTAATGGCTATTGCTCCTGTAGAGTCAAGCAGTGTTGTTATTAACTCAACCAATGGTATTGAAATGCCTATGAGTTTAATTTCAGTTAAAGAATCAAAAGCTGGCTCATTCACACAGGTTGTTCCGGAATATCATAAGTTAAAGAATAAATATCAACTCATGTGGGAACAAAAAGATTGTTCAGCATACTTAAAAACTGCGGCAGTACTAGCGGCCTATGTGGATCAAAGTATCAGCACTAACACATTTTACAATCCGGCACACTTTGCGGATCGTAAGGTGCCCACTACATTGATTGCTAAGAATTTAATGCAGGCACAGCTATGGGGCATTAAAACATTCTACTATAGCTTGATTAATAAACAAGGTAGTAAGATGGTTGCAGAAGTAGCGCCAACAATGGCACCAATAGATTATGATGATGAAGAGGGCTGCGAAAGCTGCAAATTATAAATGAGTAAAGCACAGTATAACCTAAGTAAGCCAACTAACTATCTACAACGTAAGATGTTTTTGGATCCGGCAGGTCCAGTAACAGTGCAACGCTTTGAAGAAGTTAAGTATAACAAGATTGCAGATTATGAAGCTACAGCACGTGGTTTCTTTTGGCAACCAGAAGAGATTAGCCTAAGTAAAGATGCCAATGATTTTAAAAGTGCCAGCGATGCAGTCAAACATATCTTTACTAGTAACTTGTTACGTCAAACAGCTTTAGATAGTCTGCAAGGTCGCGCACCTAATCAAGTATTTGGCCCAGTAGTAAGTTTACCAGAGCTAGAAGCACTTATTAGTAATTGGAGTTTCTTTGAAACTAACATTCACAGTAAGAGCTACAGCCACATTATTCGTAATATCTATAATGTGCCTAAAGATGTGTTTAATACAATTCATGATACACAAGAAATTGTCAGCATGGCATCAACCATTGGCAACTACTATGACAAATTGCATGTGATTAACTGTCAAGCTGAACTCGGCATTAAAGTTAGCGAAACAGAACATATTAAAGCTATTTGGCTAGCCCTACATGCTAGTTACGGCCTAGAAGCATTCCGCTTTATGGTATCATTTGCCACAAGTTTGGCTATGGTGGAAAATCGTATCTTTATTGGTAATGGTAATATTATCAGTTTAATTCTACAAGATGAATTACTACACAAAGAATGGACAGCGTTCTTGATCAATCAAGTGATTAAAGAAGATCCACGCTTTGCTGCTATTAAACAAGAATGCGAAGCTGAGGTGTATCAAATGTACCTAGACGTTATTTGCGAAGAGAAAGCATGGGCCGATTATTTGTTCAAAATGGGCCCAGTTATTGGTTTAAACGCTAACATCTTGAAAGATTTTGTTGATTATACCGCCGTAGATGCACTAAAACAAATCGGTATACGTTACACTAGCCCTGCGCCTAAATCAACTCCGATTCCTTGGTTTAATAAGCACAGTGATACCAGTAAAAAACAAACAGCCTTACAAGAGTCCGAATCAACTAACTACGTAATTGGCGTAATGAGTGATGAGATGAACTACGACGAATTACCTACACTATAATAAAAGGAGCCAATATGTTAACTGTGTATTCAAAAGATTCTTGCCCATTCTGTGAGCAAGCAAAGAATTTATTAACAATGAAAAAGATTGCGTTTGAAGTAATTAAAATTGATGAAGATTTAGACGCACGCGAGTTTATTATGAGTGAAGGGCATCGTACAGTGCCACAAATTTATCAAGACGGTAAACTGTTTGTATCGGGTGGCTATCAAGGCCTACAAAAATTAACCAATGAACAACTAAACGAAATGTTAGGGGAAACAAGTGCTAGTAACTAATAAGTACGACAAGGATACACTAGTATCATTTAAATTAGTAAATGGTGATGAAGTTATTGCTAAGGTATTAGAAGAAACTGCCGATGAATTCATTGTATCTAAACCAATGATTGTAGTGCCAAGCCCACAGGGTATTGGCTTGATGCAGAGCCTATTTACATCTGAGTTAAATAAGAGTATACACATTGATAGACGTCATGTTATGCTACATGCACAAACAAGTGGCGCATTAGTAAACCACTATATACAAACAACAACAGGTATTGAGCCAGCTGGCGCTGGTGGTATTATAACTTAGGATTAGGCATGTCGGAGACAGAAACAACTAGTTTTGTATTTGATCCAGAACAATCAACTTATATTTTGTTTATGGAAAAATCACAGTCAGAGTCTAATTTAGAAATAACTGACTGGGATCGTAGATTAATTCATCCAACTGCCAACGAATTAAAAATTTTTAATTTCCTTGATAATCATAAAAGAACATTAGTTGTATATATGCAGGATCATTATGACGAATATGATCATAATGATCCTACTGTAGCATTGGCTACGTGTATTTGTAATTTACCTGATCCTAAAATTGCCGGCTGGCCTAAATTTTATAATAATTGGGAATTTGTAGCAGCAGGCAACGATATATTATCGTTAGATTTATCAAAATTATAACTTAGGAACAAGCATGGCAGAACATGATATTAGTTTAGTAACTGCGAAGGCAGGCAGTGTAATAGCAGAGAACATGAAAGTTTCTCTGGCTACTGCTAGTGGTGCACTTACACCTAGTACCATTACCGCCATGGTTGGTATAGCCAAAGGCACAGCATTACAACTTGCTCCTACTGTGACTGGTGCTATGGCTAATATGGACAGTCAAATTACTGATTTAATAGCTGCTAATACAGCACCTAGTCTGGCATTAGCGGCAAGAATCACTTCAGCAAAAGCAAATCTAACTGTACTGCAATCGCAACTTATGCCAACTGGCAATCATGCGGCATTTGGTCAAATTTTAAATCAAGCGCAAGGACACATTGCTGACTCACAAGAGTTAAAAAAAGCAACTGATTTTATATCAAATACATCATTTAGTGATTATGGCACGGGCATCACCAACATGAGTTCTATGGCCACACAGGGATTAGATGGTGCGCTTGGTGATTTAGGTAATGTATCGAAAGCATTTGAAGCTGCCGGCCCTGCGTTTGATTTAAAGGATATGTCAAAGTTTGGCACATCGGCTGGGCTTATTGATAAATTAAATACTGTGAAATTAGGTAATGCCAGCGGAATCAATGGCGCAATTGCTGGCGCAGGATTAGATTTAAGTATGCCCGAACACACAGCGCAGGTTGATAAAATTATGGGTTCTATTACTGATCCTAAAGTTTTGTCTACAGTTACTGAACAATTGGGTATCAGTCCTGGTGGGTCAATTGCTAGTCTTAAAGACCTAACTGATTTAAATAAACTAGCACCTTCTGGTTCTGGTTTAACTGCGGCCAATTTACCTGATATGAGTGCAATGGCCAGCAAGTTTAGCGATATGGGTGCAAAATTTACAAGCCCGGCAGCTGCGGCAGGTATGTGTAGTGCAATTGAAATACCATCTATTCCTAACTTGGAAGCAGCCGCTCCGTCATTAAGTGGATTAATGAGCGGTATGTCAACAGATATAGGAAATATGACAGGCACTGCATCGGGCCTATCTGCTCTAAACGGAGCAAATGGATTACCTAATATATCAGATTTTACTCATGCTGTTAGCGGCGGTCCTGAATTAGCGGCAATTAATGCTGCCGGTGCTATTACTGATGAGCAGATTACGGCACTTGAAGATTCTCTGGTTAAATCACAAGGACTTATGACATCGGCAGGGATTGATTTAACTGTTCCGCCTATGCCAAGTTTGGGTAGTGCAATGAGTTTTGCAACAAATCTACATAAAATAGGTGCAGATACATCTGGTTCTGGCATTACTGATGCGCTTAAAAACATGGCCAACACTGCAAGTGCTAGTGGCGATGCGATTAAAGCAAGTTTAGCAGAAGGTAAAAATAAAGCATTAATGATGGCGCAGGGTATAGCTCCACTGAAATTTGGCGCCTAGTTACGAACTTACGTAATCGCTATACCTAAGAAGAAACATTGTTTGTAATTGATCATCCCAAAAGTCCAAACAAATAATACTTTGTTCATGTCCTTCGGCACCGGGTTGATAACCCCTATGCTCACGCACAGTGAATCCTAATGTAGTACGTAATCGCCAACTGATTAGTACAGTAGCCTGACCATAATCCTCTATAATTTTATTTCTAAGATTATTCCAATTTTTATGCGATAGTGTAAGTGTTTTAGTCATGCCCATCTCAATACAAATAAAGTTAATTGTTCATCGGTTTCAAATTCCAAAGTCATGCCTTGTTGGTGTAATCTGCCTCTAGGTAAGTTATCATCCATCCATGTGTAGATTTCTGGTTCATGTTTTAGCCAATAACTAATATCAGCAATAACAAGATAGTGCCAAGGCATTTCATCATCGAACGGACCTGAGGCTATAAACCTACGTCCGTTAGCACCGTCTAGTAAACTCATTTAATAATATACCGATCGATTATCTCTAATACACGTTTACGATCTTTACACTCCCACAATTCTTGCCATTGCATATAACCAAGGTCACCATCATCTTCCATACTACGACTGATCTTGGGATAGGTGTTAATAACTGCCTGCCCGAGACGATAGTGTGGATTTTTAATTAAGTCAAATATGAACTCTTGTTCAAATTTCTCAAACTCCTGCATGGTTATTTTCATCTATCCGCCAAACTTTAATAAAAATATTGTAGCCCACTGTTCATCTTCAATTTCGATAATTCTATCATTATTGAAATACCACCACCCATATCCACCTGTTTGGTTATGCAGAACATACTTACGTTCTCCTACGTTTTGTTCTAACCATGTAACCCGGTCTTGAATATTTCCGTAACTTAAATGTCTGATACTGATCTTCATTTTGTAAAGACGTACACGCCTTCAAACTTTTCACGCCCGGCAGTCTTATCGTTGCCTACACCTGGACGAGTGTTAAGCATCATCTTAATCGTACCTGAATGTTTAAAGCCTAACTTCTCAGCAGTAGCGATCCAACGCTCGCATACAAAGTATTCTTTATTACCATATGACTTGTAGTCTGCAATGTTGGTAGCAAACACACCATCACTGTTCAAACCTTTGTGTATATTTTTCATAGTGGGCACAACATAGCCCTCAAACCACTCATCTAATGTAGTATAACGAACCATACACTGTGTAGGCTCATCACTGTACTTTTCTAAGTTAAAGTACGGCGGCGAACTAAACGCAAGGTCAATATCCTTGGGCTCGTATTCTTCACTAACTGCCTGTGTGATTAAACCTCTGTTACCAACTGCTTGTTCTATCAGTTCACTCAAGTATGTTAAGTGCTTGACTGTTTCTGTGTTAGGGTCGATACATTGGTAGTTATAACGCATGTTACTGGTTGTTATACCCAGCATGCGGCCGCCATAGCCCGCACTGTAGTCATAGACATTGCCCCAAAGCACAGGGCATAAGTGTTCTACGATAGCACGTGCATTTAGACTCTTAAAGTTCTGTACGTTCTCGCCTGTGACTAACTCTAATGCACGACGCAGTGCAGTTGGGCTGACTAGATTGTTACCTTCTCTGTATTCAAAGCATAAGTTGATAGCACGTTTTAGCTTTGCATCATTTAAGAAACGATCTTTAAGACTGTTACTGCCGCGGCCCTTAGGTTCAGCAGTCATCATGTTTGGGAACAGGAATCTATTAATACCTTGTCCTTGATTATTACCCAAGTTAATAACATTATTCTTAACACTATTAGTCACAGTCTCGGACAAATCTTTAATAGCACTAATCAATCCAGCTTCTGTGTAGTAGACAATTGGCGTAATGTTAATACTACGGTAGATGTCAAACACTTGCTGTACTGTTGCTTCTGGATCTTTAAGATACTGTTCTTTTGTGTAGGTGTCTAATTTATCCTGCACTGATTCATAGCAGGTAAACTGCGGTTGAGTTGCATACTGCGCTATTCCCCAAATATTGTGTAAATCTGTTATGCCTATCATTATTCGTGCTTTAGATAAAAATAAGTTATGTATTCTTCTGCTTCTTGCTGTTTGCGCAGATCCCAATGCCAGGTGTCGTAGCTCATACGGCGCACACCTTGTCTATGGTCAAGTTCTTTGGCCATGTCCGTGACTGTAACGTCCCAGCTTAATTCAAACTGTCTGGGCTCATGCTCTACATACATGACCAAATGCCCACCATCTTGTTCTAATAGGATTTTCATACTGTTATTATATACTCATATTACTCAAAAGTCAACGGAATATTTTGGTTGACAGTTTGGTAAAATGACTGTATAATAGCACTTATACACTAAAGCAATGGAGCACACAATGACATACACATTTGATGAAAACTTAGTCAGTGACCTACATAAAGATGCACGTGGCTCACGCCCAGATGAATACTTTTGGGAAGAATGGACCAACATTGATGCGGCTGGCAAACAGTTGATTTGGGAACGTTTATTGGGTGAACTTGATGTTGCAGTCAAGGAAGAACAAACCCGTGACCAACAGGCAATTGATAGCTTTGAAAAGCATGTTGTTTCATTGGAGTCAATTAGCAACTCACGCAAACAATCTATTAGATGGATTGTTGAAGGTTTGGCTCTTACGGATTCAGATAAAATGTATGGCGGCGACTACATCTGCTACAAGTTAGGTCTACCATACAGTTATGCTAAAGAATTTGATGAAGTATTGCAGGAATTAGCACTTTTTGGTTGACTTTTTGACAATACGAATATAGAATAGCACTTGTCTATAACAACACGAGAAACAAAATGAACAAACCGGCATACAAACAACGTGTCAATTTTCAGGTTGGTAAATCAATTGACTTAACCGATGACGAAGTTGGCTCATATATGATGTTCTATTTAATTGGAACTAATGTTAAGCAAATAGTTGAGCAGGTAGTAGCAACAACTAGCAATGGCACATTTAATATGCAATGTGCAACTGAGCTTCGGACACGAGGAATACATATTGTTGTTAAGGCGGGCACCACAGCGAATAGAAAATCTATTCATACAGTTGACCCATTTAATCAACGAGGCAGAGAAATCTTAAATGAGTTGGGACGTTGCTTCCAAGGAGTAATTGAAGGTGCAGATGTAGCAACCCGATCTGCATACGAAATCCTTGCATCAAGTGATACCTATGAATGTCATGTTGTTATGGTTGCACACCGAATACATTCTAAATTAGAATATTCAACTGATATTGAGCAAGATATTAGTGAACATGTTATGAAAACATACGGAATTGAAGTTGCAAATAAAGCAACTAAGTTTAACAAACAGAGAGAAATATCACGCTGGGGCAGTAAACACATGGCAATTGCATTTTAAGGTTGACATTTTGGTAAAATGACTGTATAATGCTATACATACACTAACAACACAGGAGCAATAAATGAACGCTAAACAAATTACTACTGCTTTAATTCAAGGTACTTTTACCAACGAAGAATTAGCCAGCATTATTGATGCTATTAAGTACGCTCGTTTAAACTTAGGCAAAGCAACTAAACGTAGCTTGTCTGTCGGCGACAAAGTTCGTTTTGCTAGCTCACGTAGCGGCCAAACAATTACAGGCACAGTGCGCAAACTTGCTATTAAAAATATTGTTGTAGATACTCCATTAGGTGCGTATCGTGTACCAGCTAGTATGTTGGAGGCAGTATAATGAATATTGATGATATGATTATTGTCAATAACATTAACCAAGCAATCTTTGATGCTGATATCGCAATTCAAGGTGAGGATACTGCTATTACTAACTGCATCAATTGGTTGGAAGAGTTTGAGTTTAATGATGTTGAATTAGAAATGATGTCACAGGCTATTTTAGTAATTTTACGCGAACGCGATAACAAGGAGCAATAAAATGGCAGGCAAAGCAACTTCGGTATACCTAACAGTATCGGTTAAAGAAACACACAAGACAGCATTCCATAAACAATTCTTTAATATGACTGGGTTAAATCAATACGTTGCTACTGACGAATTTAAAGAAAAGTATCCTACTACTGAATTTTACATTACCAAAGAAACATATTGACTTACTACAAAAAGGACTGTATACTATGTTAAACACTAACACTAACACAATGGAACAAGCAATGGTTAATACACTTTATTCGATGCAAAATGCTTTTGTAAAACGCAAATTTGACCCAACTAAGAAAGCAGACTTGGCAGTATACAAACAGTTTATCACAACTGGCTCTTGGGGTGATGCGCCTTGTCCGTTTGAACTTGAATGGCCTGCGCTGAATATTCCCAGCATGATTGAGCGTAAGATTTCAGAATACATGGTGCGCAATATATAACTCGAGAAACCCTATTATTAACCTAACCAAAGGCTCTTCGGGGCCTTTTATTTTGGCTATAAATATTGTATTAGGAATCAATAATGGCATCATACTCATTAACTGCTACCAACACAAGTCAACAAAGCCCTGTACTTAAGAAGGGAGTTATTATACTGTATTCATCAGTATCAATTTATTTTGTAGTGGGTGAGAATCCTATAGTTGACCCTAACACGTGCGCTGTACTACGTGCTGGCGAAAGTAGAACGATGCGTTTTCCTGTTAAGTGTAGTCGCATTGCTGTGCAAGCAGTCGGCACACCCGGAGCAGTAACTATAACAGAACAAGCGG
>Ga0208485_1000164_pt1 | contig 21441 bp, 26 predicted proteins | sample LakMenEpi27Jul12_FD_150707 | JGI IMG/M metagenome (GOLD analysis project Ga0208485, IMG submission 150707) | Freshwater microbial communities from Lake Mendota, WI - 17JUL2012 deep hole epilimnion (SPAdes) | ecosystem: Environmental > Aquatic > Freshwater > Lentic | place: Lake Mendota, Madison... | reverse complement strand
TAAACTGTTGTGTGTTTTAACGCGTTTATCGGAGTAAAAACGTGCGTTTTTACTCCGAAAAACGCGTTAAAACGCGCTTTTTCACGTGTTTTTCACCCTTTTTTCCTCTTTTCAAGCTGAAAAAGGGTGATGCAGCGAGTGCACAGAAAAATTTTACTCCGGCAGGTAGAATTTTACTCCGGAGAGGACGATTTTTACTCCGGAGAGGGTGAAAACAGTGAAAAACACCCTATTTCAAGCGAAAAATGGTCCATTTTACTCCGATAAACGCGTAGGGTCTTTTTTGGCCTCCGTGAAATATATTTATCATTGGAGAATGAGGATTTTTAGAAACATGTTGCAATGGTTTATGCTGTTAAACACTCTAGATTTTTACATTTTTGATGTAGAAATTATATACCTGTGGGTTTTTGTTATGAATTATATGTCGTTGGTTATTCTTTTCAATTACAACAATAGAAGTTTGTTCGAAGTTTTTGAAGACATTTTCATGAACATTTCTTGAAAATATTCTCAGTATATTGTAAAAATAACAAGAATCCTAGGATAAAAGTAAGTAAATATTCAATAATTGTGTGATTTTATATTATAATTGAAAGAAAATTTTAGATGGAGACTGTTACAACTTTACCAATAACAGAATCGGAATTCTACACAAATATGACACCTACAGAAATGCAAATGTTTGTCCCAACGTATGAAAATATTTTGGAATCTGAAAATATGATGAAATGTGAAGAATATATAGAGGCTCCAACACTCTTGGATGATGAAGCAATGGAAGCCATTGAAAAACTTTTCAAATGTATGAATGTTACGTATGTAATAGAAAAAACTTTGAAAAGTCCAGATATATACCAAAATCAAATCAGATGGGTGACTTATTCATACTTTTTAGAACTCACCCTTTCAAAAGATAAAGAATTTACAAATTCTAGAACGTCAGCGAAGGTAGTTCCCCTGTTTATACAAATACGAAAAGAAAATGATGTTGTGTTTGTATTGATTACAACTGGAATCAGTTGTATTGCATGTCTAATTGTAATCACAGTTTTATCAAAAACAATTCAAGGATTTTGTAAACGAATAATTTACTCCAATCAATATGATGTGGAAAATTTTAATAGAGGTGAATTTATAAGTCTCAATAAAATTAATTGATATCAAAAAATGTTATTTATTAGACTTCATTCTACATTTACAATTATTTTCACGATTCAAATAATAATTGTGTATTTTATCTTCTAAACGTCGGATTTGGAGTTCTTTTTGATCCTTTAATTTTTCAAATTCGTCTTCATATTTGGCAAATTCTTTCATGACTATACAATGACTTTTAATTAAATTTAAAGTTTCTGCAGGTATTTCACCACTTAGAAACAAATAATCCGGATAAATGTGATATAATATAGCTAAAGGCAATTCTTTGTATTTATCAAGGTCCTGAAGATGACCAAATTTTCCATACGTTCGGAAATCTTTTATTGTGGGCAATCTTTTGGATATATCCATTCTTCGTCAGTATTGAAACAGAACTGAAGATGTATACACGTCATCGATCGATGTTATTAAGCGGAAATATTGTGCAATATTTCAAGAATAATAAAGTTCCAAACTGGCGCTATATTCAACCGTTATTTATCAGAAATAATATCACAAAATTAACTGGCACGGAAATTCTTCCTGAAGAATTATTAAGAACTATTTTTCAAAATAGTGATGAAATACTAGATAAATTGGAATATTTTGAAATTATTCATCATCGTTTAACAATTTTATTGATGCAAAATGAATGTCAATTGGATGTATGCATCCAATGTGGTTATATAACCAAGAAGAATTGTATCGATTGTGAAGAATATCATCAATCTGATAATCAAGAATGGCTTGTTTGATGTACAAATTTATTTTATTTTGAATAAATTATAATTTCCATCTATCAAAAGTAGTCGTTTTTTTATTAACACCGTGGATAACTCTTAAATGAGCTTCCATATAAGATTTTTTGGAGAAATTCTTATTACACATAGGACAGTTATGACTTTCGGGGTTTGTAGTTGAGGATTCTCCACGTGTTCTAGATGTTTGTGGTATATTATAAGGTTTTGAGCGGGATTGAATATTGGAAGATTTAGATTTTCTTTTAGGAGTATTAGGAGAACAACCGGGTAAAATAGGTATAGGAATTGGAGTTTGTTCAGGTTCTTCCATGATAGTAGGTAATCTATGACCTTTTATTGGTGTGGAATATATTCTAGGATCGAATGACATTCCCGAAATATCTGACTCGTCTATAGTAGTTGATAAATCCGGACGAGGTAGTCTACCATATGATTGTGATAAACTTGGAGTAGAATAATCAACATTGGCATATTGTGCAGGTAAATTTATATCTCTGGTTTCTGCTAATTCAACAGGATCTATATAATCATCTGTATATCTTTTTCTCCTGCTGGCATGGTAAACAGGCATTTGACTTTTTTTGAACTGGATTGCTAGAGGTTTCCTATGTTCAATTGATAAGGGTTTCCTAAAAGATATTGATGATGGTTTTTTATGTTCAATAGTCAACGGTTTTCTAAAAGTAACCGATTGAGACTTTCGAATACGTCTTGGAACTGGTGATGATTGTATAGTTTCTTCATGAGGTACTACAGATGTAATTGGAACTACTGGATAGCTTCGATTAAATTCTGAAGTAACATATTCAGGTCTTGTTACAAGTGTTTTAGGATATTCGGTAGTAGTTAATTCAGGAATTTCTTGGGTTGGATAAACTGTTTGGGTTGTGAGATTGGGATTAATCATGGAACGTGATCTATCAGTACTGTGAAATGAAGGATCTCGACTATAAGTTTCACTCATGAGTTCTGTTGGTTGGGTAACATTTTCACCTAAATCAGAACGTGATCTTATGCTTACATCTATAGGGCTGATATCTTGTTGAGATATATTACTGAGAATTATATCTTCTGGAGTAATATTTGTTTGAATATTTTTTTCAGCATTTAGTTGTTCCAATCTTTGTAACTCTAAATTACTAACACATTTTTTTATGTATTCCCAAATACTGGGAGTAACCATGTACATTTTAGCATAACCGCTTTTCTTCGCCATTATGTATGTCTTTTACGCATGAACAATTGAGCTAATAAAGGAGCTACTGTAGCTAAGATTAAACCAATTCCTTGACCTTCTTGTAATAAAGCTCTTTTCTTTTTTTTAAAATCTATATTTTTATTCGTAATTATATTCAAATTTCGCTTTTTCTTGTTATTTGAAAAAGTATTTTTGATACTTTTACGCTTAGGATTTGAGAGTTTCAAATCTGTATAAATAGTGTTGAAAACACATTCACATATGGATTCTACACCTTTTTCGTCAATATGCTTCAAAATATGAACCAGTTTATCTTTTCTGACACCGCTTAGGGCGTCTAATAATTTGAATTTATTTTTTGACAACATTATGAATGTTATAAATCTCTATTTTAATAATATAGTTAAATAGTGTAACTATTTTTGAACATGAACAGTGTAAGGAACTTCATTGGGAAATATTCTAGACCTCAATCTTAATTCTGGAGGAGAATTTGCGTTACAATCAATAAAAAGATATGAAAATGGTTCTTTAGTTACATCACGATATGCGTTTACAATCCAATCCCAATTGCCAGGACATAGTTGTGATGCTAGTATTCGTATTTGAGAAGCATCTCTTTGATTACGATTAAGAATAATGTAATCCAATTGTAAAGAGACGTCTCTAAATGTTTTGCTATTATAAAATAAATTTTGACTTAGATATATCAGACTAGACTTTGTATGATGGCCTAAAACTTGAAATATTTTCTCAAATCCAGGTTTTATATCAGCCAAAGTATCATCAAATATAATAAGAGAACCGTTCATATCTTTATAAGGTGCTACCTTATTCATAATATCTTCATATGAAGGATCGGCATCATTGAAATTTATTTTTTCATTAATAAGTCCAAGATTTATTAATTCGTCATATATATCTTGATCGGTAGCATAGTATAGTATAACATTATCCGGTTGTTTATCAAACATATCCTTCCCAGATTTGAGCAAATTTGAAACAAACGTAGTTTTTCCGGATTTGGAAGGTCCGGCAACTAAGAGATTAAAAGGTAAATGTAATCGACAATCGTAAGGCATTCTTGAAAAGAAGAACTTCTATAGACCAGAAGTTGAAGACATTTTTAAAATACAGCTGCAAATTTGTATTTAGTAGTTTCAAGAACCTTGAATAAGAAGGTTCTATCTATTCTCAAACCATGGATAATTTAACACCATTTTCAAAAAATATTTGGTTACACAAACAATTACCATTGTGCATGATAAAACCGGAATGTCAATGTTTTGAAGTGTTACTAACTTTTATATCAGTGGATTCTGATATTGATGTATATATTTCACAATCTATCAACCAAATAGAAAATTACATGTATTTGGTTAGAATACATCAAAATAAAGAAGCTACTGTATCGGTGCCATATAGTTGCAAAGTCAGTGCCAGGATCCTTAAAAAGATGATATCACTTATCAATTTGACACGGAAGATTTTCAACGGAATTGCCGGCAATGATAAACAGTGTTACATTGATTTTACTTTAAAATCTGTTCTTGTTTCTCAATATTTGAATCACATAAATTCATATTGTAATTATATAGACAACGTCATTGAAATAATGTTATTACCGTCGTCTAAAATATTCATAGATACTCTCCGGATTATACTGGAGATTCATATGGAATTGTTATTTATATTTGAGCAATATCAAAGAATTGCCAAATTCGGATATTCTTATGCTTCTGAAACTAATTTTGGAACCAAAAATATGATACAACTATTTTGTGCTGACAATAAAAATTAGAAAACATTGGTATATTTTTATTATAAAAATTATTTTAGAATGGGTTGTTTGTAAAATACAGATGAAGACTTATAAAATTTGAATTAAATTGAACCAATTCACCAGAATGTGATCTTATATCCACTTTGATAATATTTACCACGTTATTAGATAATTCTCGAAATTCCACATTTTTAAATTCCGTAGATTGATATTCTATATCTTTCTCAACACTTTTGACGGGTACAATTCGTAATATATTAGCATATGAACTGCTTATTAGGGTTGGTTTTACTAGGTCGCTGTAGATCATCAAATAAGCAGGTCTAAAAATATACCAATCAACCTTACCAATTTTTGTTGGTGTGTCTTTTAGTAATTCCATTTTTACAAATTTTGAATTGGGATTCGGAATTTTCATGTTGAAAAATTTAGCAAGATTATATGATATACCAATATCGCAATTACTTTTTGAGGTTACAAATAAATTATCATCATTCATTGAAAAATTTAGTAGATTAAACATTGAGGTTCTTTCATTTAAATGTTTGATTAGCGATTCAGAATCAAAAGCATTGTTTAAAATTGAAGATCTATAAGTAGCCAATGGAATTTTCTGCATATTATCGTCTAATAAATTTATAAATATTTCATTTTTATCATTTGGTAACGATTTTATACTAGAAGGAAAAGTGATTTCTTTAAGACCAACTCTCCAATTTTCATTAAAATTTAGAGTCGATGGTAAAATTATTTCAAAAGTATTTATAAAATCGCTAGTGGTTTTGATAATGGGTGATAATCTTACACTGAAGGATTTTACTAGTGACGGCATTCTTTTAAAACTAATTTGTAGTAATGTGGCAATACCTTCAGATAGATTTACTCTATCATTATATTCATCGGTAAGTTCAAATGTTAAATCACGCAAAGTAGTATTTAATAAGGGTACATAAAGAGGATTCTCAAACTCGTGAAAATAATGTCCCATGTTGAATTGAAATTTAGGCTTGATAATTTCAATGTCTTTGGAATGTGAATTATTAAATATTTGAGATCTAATATTATCACATTTGATTTTGATCACGTTAGGAATTGATAGATAATTTTCGGAAAACTTTTCGAAATCTAAATTGAGAGATCTAAATTCCTTATTCATTACAAACAATATATACGTAGTATTGTTGATAGTTATAGAACTTGTATTCATATTTCTAGCATTGATATAGTTATCAAAAAGGTAATTTTCACTAGGATCTGACGATATTTCATTGTTATTTGTTTTATATTTAATATTCTGAGTAATTTTTGACTTGTCAAACAAATCTTTACGAATAAAAAAGATTCGCTCAATATCGAAATCCTTGTTAGAAAATATAATATTAGTATCACATTTTCGTTCTACATTTAGAGAATGTGAATTCAAACCCTTGATCAATTCTTCTAGAGATTCTTTATCTTTTAAAGTATTATAAAAGAAATTATATCCCACAGTTATTTGTTTAGAGGTATCATAGGTGTCATCAATTGTCACTTTTCCATAAAAATATCTAATATTTAGTTTAGCCCAAGTATCTAACTGTTCTACGATATCGTCATTATTATAGAATCTTGTTGAATCGATGTCGCTGTAAGTCTTATGCATAATTTTACTTACAATCTGATTAAATTCTTTCTTGACTGTAAGACAGTCTTGATCTACTGTGAAATTTAAATTTTCACATTGAGTGAGATCTTCAAGTCCGATCAATTCAATCATAAGAGGCATTTGACTATTCATGGAATATTCTGATGTAAATTTTGAAGATAAACCAATTCCTTGAATAGCTATTCCCCATCTTTCATTTAAATGGGTTGGTAGATCTAGTGAAAATGGTAATTTAGTTGAAAATTTTGAAAGTGTATTGTCTGGATAATACTCTGAAGATCCATTAGACAAAACATACATAGAAAATTTAGAATCCATGTTACTCATTTCAAACTTTTATTCATCAATTGTTATTAATAATTCTTAAATACTGTTAGGCAATTTGATGAGTGCTAGATTCTGGTATCCACTGATTGTATTTGTCACTATAGCCAACCCATTTTACTAAAATTTGCTTTTGACCTCTATAAGTTCGTTTTTTTAGAACTTTATCAATTCGGAAAATATCAATATTTACAGGTGTTAATTCGAATTCATAAAATCCTCCTTCAATATTTTCATCTTGCTCGTAATTGGATAAATAATATAAGGGAATTCGTTTATTAGATGATATTCTTTGTATTCGAAAAATCTCTTCTTGACTTTGAGGTTGATATCCTCTACTGAATCGATCTTTTTGCTTCGATATACGTACTAAATCTCCTATTTTTAAATTTGGTTGTTTCTTTGATGTTTTATTTTCACGTAAGGATAATAAATTATTTATGTGTAATTCAGCTTCAGGATTATTTTCAGCTTCAATTGGTGACATACCAATCATTCTATGAGGTCTTGAATTATAAGAATATAACAAGTCATCCAAACGATCGATATATCTGTTGGTGCTATATTCAGTCATATATTTGTATATTATATTTTGAATTGTTCTATTGAATCTTTCAACATATGCGGCGTGAATATTACTTTTAGGCTGAATCAGAGTAATTTTATTTTGCTTGCAATAACTAATAAAATTCTTATTGACAAATTCATTTCCTCTGTCACATATCACATTTGTAGGTTTGATATCTAAAGAATCTATAACATCTTGAAATGCTTCTAATACGGTTTTACTATTCTTATTTATCAAAGGTCTTACGAAAGCAAATCGTGTGAAACTGTCAATTATAGTGAGTAAATATTTAACACCGTCATTCCATTCAGCATATTGCATTAAGAAACATAAATCAATTTGAAATTGATATCGTTTGTGTCTAGCATATGAAATGTTACGCAAACCTTTTCGATATTCCTTATGGATAGAGTGAGATTCAATACTTTTCAAAACATTTTTTATTCGTTTTAATGGATATACTCCATTATAATATTTATAAACATTTGAAGCATTTGAAAATGCTGTAGGATGTCCGGGAGTTCTATAATTTTCCTTTATTTCATCATCTATTTTATTTTCACGATTACGAACATAAACATTTTTCCATAGATAATTATTATCATCATATGGTTGAAACATTATTCCAATAGATTAAATCGTAGTCTTTTTCTTCCTTTAATTGATGTTCTAGTTCGTTTTCGCTTACGACAACGCGATCTTCGTCCACTACCTCTAATAGCTTCGCTAATTTTTTTCTTTGCTACATCGACTTCATTTGAAGCTGCATTCGAAAATGATTCACCAGCTAAAACATCTGCAGCTATATTTTTAACCATATCTTTACCAACATCTAAAGCTTTTGATCCTAAACTTTTTGCAAAGTCACTTTGTAATACACGTTTACCAGCTTTTAAACCTGCTTTAGCAATTGGTATAAATGATCTCATCAAACCTGAAAATAATGCTCCAAATCCTCTACCTCTCTGTAACTCACTTCCTTGATGAAATCTCATTGTTATATCTTAAGAATCTCTGGATAGATATCGAACTTATGCCTAAAATCTCAGAAATTTTACGCATTGATATTTTTTTCTTAATGTTCAAGAAGTGTAAGTATATTAGTCCGCCTATTATAGTTAAAGGCTGAAATCCTGTATTCTTGAATTTATTCAACTCATCCTTAATTACTGTATAGGTTTGAAAATTCATGTTGAATTTTGTAGTATATCTTTCAAGCACTTCTTCCAGATTCACAAGTAAAATATTTTTGCTTTTTATTTGATGGGGAGATATATGTGAGAAATTTGAAATATCTTTTAATAATAGATTGGAATTTTTATCATTCACAGTGTTGTATATTTCTGTAGCCAGTTTCTTTACACTAAATATCCTCCTACGTTGATTAACCATTCTAGAGTTTTTATTTTTAGACTTTGATAAATTGTTGTTAATGAGTTCTGTGAATTCTGCAGGTAGATGCAAATGATCCATGATATTTTCTATTTGGCCTAATGAATCTCTTTTCAAAAAGTCGTTTTTTGAAACTATTATATCATAATATGTATCTTTTACAATGCCACAATCTGTACATATAATTGTACCTTCATGATGATCTATGATTTCGTTAGTATGTGAACAGCCACTCATTTTTTCATATCAGAATTTTTTCTAAGCATTCAAAGAGTGTTGGTAAATGATCCGGGCTTTGACAACCAACTAAATTCACTTTACCGGTATGGAATATTATAAAGGTTCCTTTATCAGTTCTTATGAATAATCCTGGGAATTTTTCTTTGTTATATCTTATGAGGAAATTTGATTTATTGTTGTCGAGAACTTTCATTAAATTGATACAATACTTGGCGTCATATATTGCTGTCAAATTATCAATCTTACATTCAGAAATAACAGTCTCAATGCCTTTTAATATTACGTTTTTTAAATTTGATATACAATCTTCAATATCATTTACATTTGGTATTTTAGTAACGTTGATATGTTTTATAATCGAATCTCGAAGTTTGAAAAAAATGTAAACATATTTATGCCGTATAACTAAATAATTTCCTTTGACTTCGAATGGAATCCAATTTTGTTCCAAACAATTTACAACACTGTTTAAAGAAATTTTTTCCGCTTTTAAACTGAGTTTGATGTTTTTGACATTAAACATTGTTATCAATTTTTTGTGTTGAAAAGATCTGTTAAATCGATACAAAATGTCAGATAAAAGAGGAATAGGCACGTTAATATGTGACGATGTTGAAATGACGACTGGAAATTTAGACTTTTTCACACCAATTATTCCTGAAAACGTTCTGAGAAATGGTAGTACTATTGAACTAAATCCTGTGAATGCTATTACAGATTCAGGACCTTATGAATTTCAAATTTCGAGAGATCCAGACCATTATATATATCTACCTTTAACCAGATTATTTGGAACTGTTAAAGTTGTGAAATTAGATGGAAGTCCTTTAACGGCTGATGATAATACTTCTGTTTGTAATTTATTCCCTCAATCTCTTTTCAAACAAATGGAAATAGATGTTGAAGGAACTCAACTTAATGATATCAGTAGTTCAACCTACGCTATTAAAGCATTTCTAGAAACCATTCTTACTTATAGCAATGATGCTAAAAGTACCCATTTAAAAATGGCCGGTTGGTCGGCAGATACCGTCGGTAAAGAAAATTCTACCGATGCTGAGAGTTGGACAAAAAGATCTAATTTGATTATGGATAAAAATTATTATTTTTCAATGATTCTTCATTGTGATTTTTTCCAAATGGAAAGATTTCTTATTCCAAACACAAGTGTAACACTTAAAATGATTCGAAATTCAGACTCTTATTCATTTATATCTCCAACATTAAAGGCTAAAATTTTGATTAAAAATTTGAGATTATCGGTACACAAGGTAAAAATTGCTCCCGATTTTGATAAAGCTATTGAAAGTAATTTACTTAAAGAACCTGCTTTATATCCTTTAACTCAATCAAAAATCAAAACATTTCTTATGCAATCAGGAACCTCTACTATAACTGTTCAACATGTTTTGAGCGGATCGTTACCACATTCGTTAGTTGTATGTTTTCTAGATGCTAGATCCTATAACGGTGATATTGCATACAATCCATTTCTATTTCAACATTTTAATTTAAATTTATTAAATGTACAAGTTAATAGTAATCCAGTACATCCAAGACCTTTCCAACCAAATTATGCTGACGGTAATTTTTGTCGTGAATATCGTAATCTCATGGATCATGGAGGCTGTCATCATAGCAATAATGTGATTACTATAACTCCTGAGCAATTTATTTCTAATGCAAATTTTTACATTTACGACTTATCGCCGGATCTTTGCAACGCTTATCATCATCACGCTTCAAAAACTGGTTATATGGATATAGAAGTAGGTTGGTCAACTCCACTAGTCAACAATATTTACATGTTATTGTATTCTTCACATCGACAAACAATCGCTATTGATCATAATCGTAATGTTACTCTTTTAGAATAATGTCTGGAATTACTAATGGAGAACTTGAAAAACTTTGTAAAAAGTTTTTAGATAATAAATTTTTGGGTGTTTTCCCTAGCGATGTTATACCTAAATCTAGAAAATTTTTATGGTCTATAATATTTAATTTATCAGCTCATGATGAAGAAGGTTCTCATTTTATAGCAATAATAAAACGTGCGAAAAAAATTTTTTATTTTGATTCTTTTGGTAAATATTGTACCAACACAAACTTATTGAAATTTATAAAATCATTTGGTCTCAACATAGAATACAATACCACAAAGATACAAGACGATAATAGTTCGCTATGCGGATATTATTGTTTTTATTTCCTCCACGAATATTCAGTCAAAAATGTATCTTATGAAAAATTTATTTCAAAATTTGTACACAAACCAAATGAATTGTTAAAAAATGATACAAAATTAATGAAACTTATTTTAGAAAATATAAAAAAGAAAAATTAAATTAACATCCGAGCATTTTCTCTCAATTCAATTCATTGAATTTTTTGATTCCGCTGAAGAACTGAGGATTTGCGTCAATGATATGTTGCAAAGCTGTTTGCAACATGGGTGCGAGCGAGAGTGGAATACTGAATTCAAATGCTTTACCATCCTTCATCTTTTTCTGGAACGTGATAGCAGCAAAATCGTTATTAAAGTTTCCTTTCATTTCAGTTCCTTCTATCATTTGGCAGAGAATCAAAAGACTTTGAGCCAATTTGATTTTTTTATGTTTGATGTTCTGAGGGGCCTCATTATACAGATTAAGATGAACATCATTATCATTAAACATTACGGGTTTTTTTTTATTTTCACCGTCTTTGGATGAAATGGAAGCGGTGCTTTGATTTTTACCATCTTTTTCTTTCGATTTTTCAATCTTTGATTTTTTATTAGTCTCAGATCGTGCAGAGCCTTCATATTTCCGTTTGCCAGTATTCTCAGAATCGGTCTTGATCAATGAGTTCTGCTGAGATATTTTCTTCGAATGCTTTTTCGAAGGTTTGATGAATGCTTGAGTATCGGCAGTGAGCTCATCATATTCGCTATCTGATGTTTCCGCCTCGATCTCCTCGCTCTCCTCACTCGACGTGATCTCCTCTTCACTCTCGGGAGTGAATGTGATTTCGGTCTTCGGACCATTTTTATTTTTTTTCCCGGCTAAACCTAAAAAAGCAGAACATTAATTTTGAAATATTGATATATTCTTAAATACAGATTGGATATATTTACCTTTATCCATTTTCTTAGGAGCCATCTTGAAAGTTGATTTCTTCAGTTTTTAAACATGAAAAAATTTGACAACGCTTGATAGTTGATACCTTTGGTTGTAACTGAGCAAGAATTTTCCTGTCGACTTCTATATATATCAGTGAAGATACTTCACAGAATTTGTTTCTCTATACAAATAGGCTGACGTAATTTATTCCCACACATAAGCCTTTTGTTAACAGGTTTTTACCTGCGACGATCTCTTCTATTCATAACCATCAGTATCATAGCAACCATTAAGGTGAAGGTTTCCGTCAAAATGAACGTACAAAGAAGGTATCGTTGTGAAGAGCCTCATTGTGAAAGTTCTTTTTCAAGAAAATGGAATTTAACAAGACATCAATTAAGATACCATCGTGATTCATACAATGAGAGTTGTTTACTATGTCAAAAAGTTTTCACAGAAAATCGAAAACTTCAAGAACATTTGATCACAGATCACGGACCTAGCGAGCAATTCATCCTCAAAGATTCGGCTTTTGAAGAAACTGTTGTTAAGTATCGTCTAACTTTTGGTGATGAAGAATTCAACTTTAATAATGCTCAGAACAAAATTATTGAGGAAATTAAAAAAACCATTAGATTTGAAGCGGCTAAGAAAACTGTGGTCAAAGTAAACTTAGTTTACATTTGTCAAATGTCCATGCAAAGTATAAACGATGAAAAAACTCAAGTAGTTTTAATTCCTTTTAGAAGCTCTTCTTTCATTGCAAATGCCTTGGGTAATTCGAGATTATCGATTAAAATTAGAAAAGCTTTTAAGCAACAAGAAAACTGGATGGAAGATTTTTGTGATTCGGGATCTAATTGGCAATTCGATCGTGCTGTGGCCTTTGATATTGAGATGGCTGGAGTTAAACCTTTAGTTGTCGGTTCCAGAATTGTTAAAAAATCGTCAAAAAAATTCAAACGTCGAAATCGTCGAAATCGTCTAAAACATCAGAAATATCTTTATGATCCTGATAATAAAGATGACAAATGTTTTCTCTATTGTGTTCACTTTTTACTCAAAGAAGTTGAAAACTTTGAAGATTGGGAAAAAAATTTGAATCTTAAAGGCATCGATTTTCCTATCGATATTCGTCAGATTAAAAAATTCATTCGTCAAAATCCTGATTTGGATCTCAAAATTAATATCCTTTATCGAACTACATCCGAACGTGTTTTTCCTTTTGAGTGTGGATTAGGTGAAGGCAGAAGAACTATCAATTTACTAATGATTGAGAAAGCTCCATCAAAAGATCTGATTACAAAATCAATTCAGCATTTCATGGGTGTAACAAATGTTAACAAATATCTAACACAGAGATATTACAGTCCATTTTCTTCCAAATTTTCCTATTCAAATTGTAAATTTTGTTTACATTGTTTGAATCGATTTAATTCCAAAACTGATTTGGAAAAGCATGAACGAATTTGTCATACCAAAAGAGTGACATTAGAAGAGGTTCCTCCCAAAGGCTCTATGATTTCCTTTGACAACTACAAGTACCAACACATGCAAAATTTTATAGGTTTTTTGGATTTCGAATGTCTGCTAAGTCCGAATAGTCAAATTCAAAGATGTGTCGATTGTAAAAGTACTCGGTGTAAATGTGATAAATCTTTCACCGAAATTATTAATCATCAAGATCCATTCGCTTATAGCTTTGTTATAATTAATTCAGAAAATCGGATTGTTCATGAAAAAACCTACGTGGGTGAAAATGCAGCTTCACACTTCATCGATCATTTGTTAGATTGTTGGGATACTTGGATCGTTAAAGCTCTATTCTATAGTAAGAACATGATCTTTACACCTGAAGATGAGCAATTATTCGACAGTTCTGAGACTTGTTATCTTTGTAACAAGAAATTTCATCCAGATGCTGATAATCAAGACTTGATTAAAAATCGCGATCATGATCATTTTACCGGGCTTTTTCTTGGAGCGGCTTGTACGAGTTGTAATCTAAGTAGGCGTCGTCAAAGGAGTATTCCTATCTTTCTCCACAATGGTTCTAAGTATGATTTCCATTTTATCATACGAGCTCTAGATCATAAAAAAGTTGATGAAATCAAAATTCTCCCCTATAATGGCGAGCATTTTAGAACCATTCAAATCAAGGGATTCAAATTTCTGGATTCTCTTGCTTTTTTACAAGCTTCTTTAAGTCAACTATCTAACGATTTGTCAAAAACCGACCATTCCTACAACATATTGAAACAGACCTTTCTGTGTAAAACTAAAAATAAATTCGATCCTTTGAAATTTGAAATGTTACTCAAGAAAAGTTACTATCCGTATGAGTACTGCACAGATTTAAAACTGATGCAAAATACAAAAAAACTTCCTAAGATTAAAGCCTTCTACAGCACTTTGAGGGAAGAATCTATCGACAAAAAAGAACATCAAGTTGCTCAGGAAGTGTGGAGAATCTTTGAATGTCAAAATCTAATAGACTATACTAAAATCTATTGCAAATTAGATACCATCCTGTTGGCTGAAATATTTCAAAAATTCCGAAGTGATATGCATAATTTCAGCAATTTAGACCCCTCTCATTACATCAGTTTACCATCCTTCGCTTTCGACTCAATGTTAAGGTTAACAAATTGCAGTTTAGAATTAATGTCTGATATAAATATGATTCAATTTATCGAATCTTCCATCCGAGGCGGTGTCAGCTTTATCAACACCCGTTTTCTCGAAACCGTGAAAAACGATCCTGGAGAGATTGTCTACATTGATGCAAATGTAAGTATAATTAATTTTTTATTCACGATATTAAGGTATTAAATAATGTTCTTTTACAGAATCTCTACGGTCTTGCTCAAATGTCTAAACTACCTGTTAGAAACTTCAAATGGATGAAGGAAAGCAAGATTACATCAATCGATTGGAAGAATATAAAAACTGAAGGATCTAAAGGATACATTTTGGAAGTTGATCTTTCTTATCCAGCTAAGTATCATGAAGAACATAGCGATTTTCCTCTTGCTCCTGAAAACATCGAGGTTGATTTCGATCAACTATCATCTTACATGAAAGAAATTCTAGTTAATCTAGAAAATAAGAGTCGCTATAAGGATCGTAAATTGGTAGGAACTTTTCACGACCGGGTTAATTACGTCACCCATTTTAAAAATTTGAAGTTATATCTTCAACTGGGGATGAAATTAAAGAAAATTCACCGAGTTCTTAAATTCCAACAAGAAGCTTTTATTGCACCCTTCATTGAGAAATGCACCCAATTAAGACAATCTTCAAAGACCAAATTTGAACAGGATCAATACAAAAAAGTTGCCAACTGCGTCTATGGAAAGACAATTCAAAATAGTAGGAACTATATCGAGGTTAAGTTGCATACTAGAAAAATAAGCTTATTAAATGCTGTATCAGATTTCACCTACAAGAACTTCTCAATCATTAGTAATAGTTTGGTACAGACTAATCATTTCCCCTCAAAAATTGAGCATAAGCGTCCAATTTACGTCGGTTTTGCAATTCTAGAGCTTAGTAAACATTTCATGTTTGATTTCTTTTACAATGTGTTAAAAAAGAATCTACCTTGTAATTTGGAATTAGGTATGAGCGATACGGATTCATTCTTATTCAAAGTGAACAACTCCAAAAAATTTAGAAGACATATTAAAAATCACATGGATTATTCAAATTATCCATCTAGTCACAAATTATATAGTCCTCTAAATAAAGCGAAATTAGGATTCTTCAAGGATGAATTAGCCGGTCGTCAAGTTTGTAGAGAATTTGTAGGATTAAAGTCGAAGTGTTATGCTATGCTTTTAGAAAACATCGAAGATGGTAGTTTAGATTCTAAGAAAGTTTGTAAAGGATTAGGACGTGTCGCTATTAATAATCGGTTAAAATACCAGCATTACAAAGAATGCTTATTCAAAGGAATTCCAAAACGATTCGACTTTCACGTAATAAGGTCTAAAACTCATCGTCTTTCAACGGCTAGAATTAAGAAGAAAGCTATTTCACACTTTGATTCCAAAAGATGGATTTTTCATTGTGGAATTCATTCAGAACCCTACGGAAGCATTTTCATCAAATCCAAACGTTCCTTATACTGTCCCAAGTGTTTATAGTAAAAATTTCAAAAGGAAACAACAGGTGAAGAAAACAATCTTTATTTTGGTTCTTTAAAATTTTACAATTCCAAAATGATTTATATGACACTGCTCTCTCTAAAGGTACTAGTACTTCCCTCCCCTTGTTGTTGTTCTATGATTGCCATAGGTATTTGAGGATTTACTTTTTCTGGTATATTTGATTGATGTTGAATCCAACAAATAACTACGGCAATTAAAGATCCAACAATTAACCCGCCTAAAAATCCTGCAAAGATATAAAATCCTATTTCACTCCAATTTCGATTGTCTAGAAACTTTTCTAAACCTCCCGCAAAAGCATCCAATCTTTTAAAATTTTCCGTTTGTTGTTTCAACTGATTAGTCATCTCATCATACTTATTTATGCTGAGATCCAAACAGTTCGACAATTGCTCCAATTCGAAACTTAATCTTGGTTGACCATAGGGTACCTAAAAAAATAAATTTCCTTAGAAATATAAATCATTTTGAAAAAAAATACTTTTGTGTCTCACATTTATAAATTTCATCCCGTTCGGGAATTGACGTTCTCTTTTGTTTCTTTTTAGAATTTGGTTATCGCGGTCTGTTTTATGATCATTAGCACCGACCTGATGTGGTTTTCCATTGTCTTCATTCCTTTCCGTATAGGTATTCAATTGATCAGTCTGAAATATTTTTTGACAAAATGTTATTAAAATAGCCATTTTTATTTATTATTTCAGTCTTACCAAGCTGGACGTCGATTGTCCGGTTGCCAGAATTGATTTCGACTCTGTTGTTATAGGGTATTTGATTTTTCGAAATCGCTCGACATCAGGTTTATCCGTATCTGACGACTTCGATTGCTCAACATGAACTTTTGCGGTATGCTGAAAAAAAATAAATAATATTTACATCAACATTATCAAAATTAATAATTTTTAACTATAGGTACCTTTGATTGCTGGATACTCTGATCTTGCAATTTTGATCCGGAACTTGTTGAGAATTCTGGAAGCTCCGTATTCTCACCGGTAATGTTGACTTTCTTATTCTAAAAATAACATTATTTAATATGAGAAAAATCTCCTATAATCCTACAATATTTTATTTTACTTTTCTTGATAGTCGAGTTACGGTTTCGTCCAGATGTTGACTGACTCCGTTCAACGATTCAACTGACTCCATTAGTTTGAACCAAAACTGTAACTATAAAGAAAAATTCTACTGTTTCGCCCAGGCGCTATGATGAAGAAACGTTTACCTGGCTTGAATGTAAATCTCTCTCAAAAGTCGTACGCATCTTACGAAAATTTTCAATTTCCATATTTAAACCGCTGACTGTATTTTCCATATTTGATGTTAAATTTTCCAATTTTGTAAATTTCGGACCGGCCTTGGAGATGGTATTCTATAAAAATTTTTGTAAAAAACATTTTAAAAAATAGTAATTAATCGAACTCATTTTAATTTTTTAATACCTTGCGATTTAAATCTTCAAGAATTGTGTTCATCTGTTTGAGCGAATTTTCAACTTTTTCTCCCATATCGGTCATGTTTTGAATAACATTATTGATTTCATAGATCTGTAAAAATTATATCTTCAATAAACGTGTATCAAAAGATATATATTGTAAATATACCTGAGTGTTTTTTAATTCGTTGTTCTCCTTTATAAAGTCAAATTTGAACGTTAATCCGTGCATAACATTATAAATTTCTCGAAACTCCTTGTCATTTTCAAATCTCAAGTCTTTAAAATCCTTTTCATTTTCCATTTTCAGGCTGATAACAGCGGTATACAACAAGTCGAGTTTTTCATTCGTTAGTAGATTCGATTCGTTCAATAGTTGCGTGAAACCGATTATCTCATCCTAATAAGAATTACTAAATTATAAAAAAGATATTCTATATCAAATATTAAATTTTTTCAAACCTTTAGTAAAAGTTTGAAATCGTTTCCATAATCTTCAATTCCTGAAGTCTTCTTAGGTTCGATATCATCCGATTGCAGATTCTCAATTGTTTCGTTAGATTCTCGATCTTTATCTTGAGGAGTTGAAGTTGGTGATTCCAAATCGGGTAATGCAATTTGTGGTGTCTGAACCGGGGTCTGAACAACATCCTTTAATAATATTTTTCCAGAAGATAGTTACAAAAAATTCAATTATATCTGTATCTAAGTTCTTATTTACCTCATCCAAATCGTAGTAATAATCGTCCGTATTAGCGACTGTTGAAAAACTCAACAAAACTATCAGTTGGATAATCATTTTCAAGATCGTAAATAACTTCTTTACAGTAACTTAGGTCTTCTTTCTTCAGTATGGCAAACTGAACTGAAATCTATTTTGCAATTCATCCACACTTTTATACAACAATCTTAATGGATCCTATCAATATTGAAATGGATCGAATTTCTCATAGATATGTTCAAGAAAATGAGGAGGATAACTTGTGCGTTAGATTTATACGTAAGAAATTCAAATGCATTGTAATATTACTTTTGTTTTTAATAACCCTTATAGAACTTTTGAATAATGTGGTTTTAAAAGTTGACGACAATTTATTCAAAACATTTATATCATATATGATGTCAAATAATAATATTACATCAACAAACTCGGAAATAATTTCATAAAATATTTACTTCTTATCATTAAAGAAATCCAAAAATTTTTGATTTATTTTTGGATCCTCGAATTGAATAATTTCATTACAAATTAAATCAAAATCTTCTTCGTTTTCCATATTCAGAGTTGTCGAAGCATTTTTTGATAATTCTGATGTACTCGGAACATTTCCCCTATCCGTTGAATTTCTAATTTTTCCAGATCTTGTAAAAGAAACAGCACCATCAGTCTCTGATAAAACCTCTTTAGGATGTCTGTTTATTTCACCCGTAAATTCGTCTAGATGAATTTCTTCCTCAGGAATCGGTGTTGTGGTAATTCTTTTGACTGGCTTAATTCGTTTTTTAACAACTGCCTTTTTTATTCGGTCATTCTTCGTAACATGTCGTTCGCAAGTGCATATAGGTTTAACTCCCCGCCTGCAAAAATAAATATATAATTATATTGTAATGTATAACTTCTAGAATAGTATTAATGTACCAATACTTCTCATAATCCTCACGATCCTTTTGTGCCTTGATAATTCGCGATCTTTCTCTGGTATATAGATGAGACAATTCATTAATATTACGAAAACGAAAAGTTCTTTCAAACCAAACATCTTTACGTCCGTCATAATCTTCATGTGAAAAACTCACAGGAATTTGGTGAATATGATAAGGTTCTTTAACTTCTTCAGTCATATTTTTCACTTACACTTCTTTCGAAATCACATGATAATCGGACTCTTCCTTCAGTTTCGCAGATACATTGGTAAGATACCTTAATATCCGAAAAAAATGTATCATAAATAAAATTTGGATTCACAACGATGCAAATTGGGCTTAGTTTTCCATTCTCCCACTTATAGAATTCTATGAATCTATTTCTTATTTTCTCTCTTTGCCTTATTGGTAATTTTGAAGTATCAAATTCAATTTTTGAAAAGCTTTTAGTTTGTTTAATGATATTTGATAGTTGATGATTGTTTATCTCACTTAACATTCCGATCAAGACTAAATGATTAAATGAAACTCACCTCAAATCCTGTAACCTCCAATGGCTGAGCGCACGGTGTGTTTCGTCTGGGAATACTCACCACACAGAATTGATCATGTTCTAATTCATTTCGATAGAATTTTACATATTCAACTAACGCTAAATCTACTGAATTACATCCTTTAACTGAAAGAGATCGACATGTATCTGAAATTGCTTTTGAATTTGCGATTTCCTTTAACTTAATTAAAGGTACTGTTACAGGATTAGTACAATAACAACGAACAGTATGAGACATTTTAACGTCCCAAACTCAACTAATTTACATGCTCACATATAAAACCATGCAATAACCGTTTCTAAAAGTATCATGCATCGTAATGGTAACGACTCCATGCATGTTCCGACCGCCTTACATTACAACCTCAAAAATCGTCAACTGGCAAACCTTGGTTCGACCGACTCGAGCATTCAATTTTTTTAACCGTGCATACCCATTGTAACTGAATATAAGCTCTTTACCTGTTACTCAAACCTGTCAAGTTTTATTTTGAATTTCACCATAATTTAACCTGCCTTTAAATTTGCAACGATACCCTTACAAATAAAATTATTTTAAACATAAACGTTTTGAATAAGGTAAAAAGTAATTTACTCATTTATTGATTTTAAAAATGACGAATCTAAAGCCTAAAAATCTCTTTATCAGCGTTTGGGGTCTTGAAAAAGACCGATTGTTAGTCTTTAAAAAGACTGTTTCGATATCTCATCACATCTAGACTTCAATTCCGAGAAGAGTGAAACAGAATTTGACAATTCTAGCACTGCTGAAACAACGCACATTCGGATCATAAACGAAATTTTCGTCATGAGAATAGTGCGGTTGCCCATCCATCAGATCATGAGCAAAACATAAATTACAAGCCGGACTAATCATGTCAAATGTTGGTTCGCGACTTATTCTAGCATAAAAGATGGGTTCTTTTAGCTTATAAGTCATCAACATGACAGTTTTCGATCCGTTGTAAGGTTTGCCTTCATAGGATTCCAGTATATCGGCGGACTGTCCAAGTGCAATCCACCATGCTTCTGAATAAGTTTTCAAGAAGACGGTGCAATTTGGATAGTCCGGACAAGAAACAAGAAACCTAACTTCATAATAACTTCTGAAGCCAAGTTCTCGTAATTGCCGATCCGTCAGATCTGATGGTAGTGCTGTTGCCAAAAATCTGCTTACCCAATCTGGCCGGCTTTGAGTCATGATGTGAATTGATTCCATATCCATGATGATTCTGTCAAGAAACTATCACTTCAAAATTCGAAACGATAATGATGGTTATTCAAAACGACCTTTAAAATGTAAACTCAAATGACCTTGATCGCCAAGGTCGTTGAAAATAGGGAGGTTTTAGTTTAAAAAATGACCGTTTTGTCGCAAATGGGTGGATTATTTTAAACGTTGGTGCGTTTTATTATCTTAGAAAAGATCGTTTTCTACTATAAAATTAAAAATCAAAAGTAAAATCATTTCTTCTAAATCCA
>Ga0208485_1000163_pt1 | contig 21508 bp, 32 predicted proteins | sample LakMenEpi27Jul12_FD_150707 | JGI IMG/M metagenome (GOLD analysis project Ga0208485, IMG submission 150707) | Freshwater microbial communities from Lake Mendota, WI - 17JUL2012 deep hole epilimnion (SPAdes) | ecosystem: Environmental > Aquatic > Freshwater > Lentic | place: Lake Mendota, Madison... | reverse complement strand
ACATCCACTTATAGAAAAACTTACTGTGGTTGAATTACAACTACCACTAATATTGTTTAATGTTGAAACTTTTATTTTATAAGGTGTGTTAATATAATCGTATAAACATAATGAACAATCAAATGTGTCTAAACAAGTAAAATAAAAATCCCAGTTTGTCTGTGGATTAGTTTGATTAGGTGTTACTTCTAAAATTAAATAATCACCAATATTAGTTGTAATATTTTCTAAAGAAGTGGTTTTTGTAAAATAAAATGAGGTATATAATGATGACTGTGTTTTACCCGATTTATGATAAGTTAATGGAATTAAATTGCTAGATGGAACATCAAAACCAATAGTATAATATTCAAGAACAATTGGTTCGCTATATGATGAACCATAAAAAGTTATTTTTAATGAGTCGGATTTGTCAAAACCACAAAATTTCCAAGCAAAATAATTAGTGGTGTCTGATAATTCAAAAGTTGATGTTAATTTTAATGGTGTGACACCTGCCGATGCTCCTGAAAAATTAACTCTGTGTGTATAATTACCTGATTCCAAACCATTATCACAAGTAAACGGTAATACATTAACAGTTGATGTATTAAAACACTCTAAATTAGCCTGAATAAAACCGGGTTCTTCTGTTTGTGAATAATTTAAACCATTTATGGTTATTTTATCTATAACCGGAGTGTATGTTCCGGACGGTTGCATGGGAGAAGAGTTTCCAACTAATGGGTGTGTGTAATTATAAGGGATAAATTCAGTACCATATCCTGATGCGAATATTGGTGTAATAAAATCACCATCTTTGTACCAGTTTATTCTATAATTAGTTATGTTGTTATCACAACTACCTGTTAAATTACCAGCAATTATTCGACTGATTAAATCTGTTGAATAAGAATCAAAAGATAAATCACAAGTCGTACATAAGTCGTTACACTCTAATACAATATTACAACAATAATTATTTGAAGATATTAATTTTAATGTTGTTGTTCCATCGGGAATTCCTGTCAAAATTAAAGGACAATTATCTGACGTAATTTGACTTAATGTGACGGCAGTAAATGGTACTGAATAACTATCAAAATCCGAATAAATAGATATTGGGTCAATTAAGGTTGTTGTTCCGGTATATGATAAACAAGTTGACGCTGAAAATGACATATTTTTTTTTTAATTTTTAATTTTTTTAATTTAACACACAACATTAGTAAAACTATAACCTGACATGCCACTATCCACACATTCAGTTTGTGGTGATGTTGGTGTTGGCGTCATTGTAGGAGTTTGAGTATTAGTTGGTGTTTGAGTTGGCGTTATTGTTGGAGTTGGCGTTATTGTTGGAGTTGGTGTCATTGTAGGAGTTGGTGTCATTGTAGGAGTTGAACATTCAGAATAGATTTTAAAGTCCTCACACCCATCTGAAGTAATTAATTTGATTCCCACCGATGATGAGTTATCAAATTGTGGTGGTAAAAATAAAGTCACATATGGTGGAGGCGGTGAATTAATTACCGAAACCAAAATACATTGATTCCCATACACATCACAAGCATAAACTGTGTATGGTGGATTTAATCCCGATATTGTATATATTACAAGTGTTTTCATTATTAATCTTTAAATAAATGAGTCGCAATAGTATATGTCGACCGGTGTGTTATCAGTTACTGATTGTCCTTGCACTACCATTTAAAATTTTGTAGAAATTTTCATAGCATTATAAGATAATACATTCGAACCATAATTATTCGCACAAAATAGTGAGAACCAATATCCCGTCCCCGGTGTTAATCCTGTCACATATGTTGAATTTATACCATATACCAATGGTAAGTCAAAATAATTATCTGAAAGTAGTGGAGGTTTATTAACTGGACTATAATAGATTCTCCTGACTGTTAAATCCAATACCCCTGATGAACAATTTGTATTCGCAGACCATACATCAGTATTAACCGGAATGCTTGTTTGAGTCGCCGGAAGGTAACCTGGCTGAGTAGGTTGAGTTTGTGGAAAACTCATTTGCGAAGGTCGGGGTTTTAAATCAGCGTTAAGACACGTATTGCAAGTAGTAAATAAACATTCTAAAACCCCCACAAAATAATTGCCGGAATTACTTATAACATTAAATAATGGGTTTAATATTGGACGCCCATTAGAAATATACCTAAATTCCCAACAAGTATTATCATCAGTTTTTCTTAAAATTTGACCAGGAACAATTGTAAATCCTGGTAATAATTGGACAACGTATTGATTAGTGTTAGAACAATTTCTATATACATAGTATTTTTGTGGTAGTGTTTGAGTAGGTGTCATTGTTTGTGTCATTGTTGGAGTTGGTGTTTGTGTTTGTGTCATTGTTGGAGTTGGTGTTTGTGTTTGTGTTGGTGTTGCCGATGGTGATGGAGGTATGGTACCATCTGTTGGTGTAACCGTTGGTGTGGGTGTTATTGTTGGAGTTTGAGTTGGTGTGAGTGTAGGAATTACAATTAATTCCATAGGATTATTTAAAGTACATACCGTTATTGCCGTATAATCAAACCAAAAATCCGTTGTTATTGCAGTATATGACCCAGCAGGTAAATTCCGAATTGCCGATGATATACTACCATATTTATTATCACTTCCACTACTCCATGTAGTTGTGTATGGTGGTGTACCACCACTTATTGTTACCGAAGCTTTACCATCAGTCGCTCCATGATAAGATGGGTCTTTTGTATCATTTGGATTACAACCAACACCCATCGGAAAAATGGTTATTACATCACATTCATTCGATAGGGTATAACTTTTTACTGTTGGTGGTGGAGGAGAACAACTAACGGAAACATCACTAGCAATACAAGTAACACAATCATCATAGTTTGTTAATGTCGCATTACTTCCATCATACATCTTTGAATTACTTGAGATAGGACCATTAATTACATATCCACAAGCCCTAAATCCAGATATTACAACAGAATAAGTCTCATTAAGATTAAGCGTATACGGGGTATTAAGTAACCCAAAATAATTATCAGAATTAATTGTTTTGGTACAACAAGTTTGAAAATAATAAGTCATTGTCTCTTTATATATAAATAATCATTTATTTGATTTTTAACTAAAAAGATACAAACAATTTTATTTTTATAAATGGAACAAAAAAAATCCCCAATCAAGGGGATTATATTTTAATATTAAATCGTTAGTGGTTATCTATTTCGCTCTCTTTTAAGTCTTCTTGCATTAGCCCTTTCTGAACCTGAACACCCTGGTTTATCATTTCCAAACCCACATAATTGACCATCGTAAATATCCACTTCAGGACCTGATTGTCGTTTTTCTTGCCATTTCCAATAATCCTTTTCAGTTTTACCTGGATTACCCGCTATCCAATTATCTATTCTCGCTTTTCTAGCAGCCTCAATTGGTGCAAGTCTAGCGGCAATTTCTTGTTTTCTTTTTTCTCGAGCTTCCATATTTTGTTTAATACGTAACTCATTTTTTTGTTGAGGAGTTAGAACTGTAGTGGTTGTAGGTGTAGCCGCACTTGTTACGGGTGTAGTACCACTCGTCACAGGTGGTGTGGTTTGTTCAACCAAAAAATTATACTGGGATTCATTAATTATTATTTTCATATTAATAAATATCCCATAAATAAATAAATCCCCAATCAAGGGGATTTATTTATTTTCCAAAATGTTCTTTGATTATTGCAATTCCTTCATCAATTTCATTGTAATCTCTTTCGGGAGCAAATAATAAACTATTCGGTTTAACATCCGGAGATTCAACAATCATAAATGCAGGAACAAAATCATTTTCTGTTATCTCCACAAACATATCGTATTCGTCCTTATGTTCATTAATATCTCTTTCAACAAAGAATATGTCGGACTCCACTAGTTTGTCCTTCATTTGGGTACAAAAAGGACACCCTTCCATTGTGAAAAGAATTAATAACTTATCCATTTAGTAAGTTATCCACTAATTCTTTTATTTGGGATTCCATTTGCATTCCTGGTTGAGAATAAACTTCTTTACCTTCCGAAAATGATTTTACAGTTGGTATAGCTCTAATACCCAATGATGCCGCAAATTCTTTATTCTCTTCAACATTCAATGTGAATAACTGAACATTTGAGTTTTCATTTCTAAATTCTTCCGATACTTTTTCAAACGCAGGTTTCATAATTTTACAAGGTCCACACCAAGGAGCCCAAAAGTCCACGATTAGTTTATCCCCATTGTTAATTTTTTCCTGCAATAATTCTTGTGTAATTTCCATAATTTTAATCTTTTTTTATTGTTAATCGTTTTAATTGTGATATCATATAATCAACCACATTTTTTTTATCCACCGTTGTTAAAATAAATATATCAGTTTCCATTCTTCTATAAATTAAAATTCCGGTTGAGTCATATTCATATAATCTACCTTGATGCAATGTCATATATTCATCATTCATCCAATCTTCATACCATAATAGATGGGATTTACTTAAAAATGTATCCATATCTTTTGGAGATATTGGTGTAACTCGTAAGTCAATAATGCTCGGGTATAAACCAAACCTTTCCTTGAAGGTGTCTATACAATTTTGTGGTATTTCTTCCATATTAAAAATCAAATAAGTTATCGTTGTTTTCTATCTCTACAGCCCAATTAGAATTATAAGAATTCATTTTATAAATTAAATCGTTCTCCCACCCTAAATTATAAACTATTGGTGGTGTAGTGCCGGAAATATGTAATGCACCCCCCACTGTTCTTTTATAATCTGATTGTATTTCTTTTCCCTTAACTTTAGCAATAATCCCCAAAGTATCAAATAATTTATTATCAACCAAAGTTGAAATTCTATCATCCAATACATTCAAAACTTTATCCCAACTATCATCTAACAATTTATTATATCTACCTAAAGTTTGAACTCTATGTAAATTAAATTTTTTACCATTATGTGATATACGATATTCTATTGACGCTCTATCACTAGAATCAATATCACCTCTTCGTAATGATATTAATAAAGATTGTGGTGTTTTTATATATGTCTTAACACAATTAGATTGAGATATTGATTCCGTATTATAATCTTTGGTGGTTTGTAATACAAGAGGTATATAACAATCATCTACTTGAAGGATGACATCATTTACTTCTTGGATAAATTTCTCATTATAAACCCTTGTGAAATCCCCCGAATGATAGTGAGAATGTTTTTCTGACCATTCAAAATGTTCCTCAATAAATTCAGTATGTGTGTTTGATTTCCATTTAACTGGTTCTTCAAATCTTTTTAATGAATCATAAAATCTAAAATGGTCTCTATAAGTCGCACTACTAATTTCCCCATCAATAACTAACTTAAAAATTTCAAAAGCGTTACTTTTCTCTTTATTATTTAAAAACTCACTACCAATACCAATATAAAACCCCATTATAGGATTCTCCAACATTTTTTTAATTATGTCGTCATTTTGAGAGGTTATATAATTTTTCCCAAATAATTTACAAGCAAAATCATAAGTCTCAAAATTACAAGATTTAACGGTATGTAATATTCGTTTTAATTTATCACCACTAACATTATGAACATCCATAAAGGCATCAATATATTTAAAATCTCTTTTCACCAAATCTTTTTTCTTTGGTTGAGGAAATACCCTCATCAACTCATACCAATTATTTGGGAATTTAATACCCGAATTATCCAAATATCTTTTATATATTCTCATATCGGGAGACATATCTAAATATTTTTCAGTACCGGGAATGGCATTTACAAATGAGTTAATGATTTCATTTATTTTTTCCGGAACATCCTCAATAATACCTTTAGCCAAAAAACCATTTAGAATCTCTCTTAAATAAACTCTTATTTTATTTATTGGGTCAACATTAAACATACACCTTCTAACATTTTTTCTACATTTTGTTTTAAGATGATAATTAGTTAAGGAACCTGTATATAATGAATTACTTTTAGAATTAAATGTTACGAATTGACATTTAGTTACCACCTTGAACCACTTACCAGCAAGTCGTCGTCTTTTAGCGTATTGGAAAATTTTAAATGATATTTTACCCTCATCGGTGGTAACACAGATTATTACCCTCTCAAATGATAAAGTACATAATGGGTTTGAGTAATTATCCTTAAATACATCTTCAGTGTTATAAGTATTTTTATAACGAAAACTACCCCAAGGAGTATCATTAGCGTCATAAGTTTCATTAGAGAGACTAAAAATATCAGGCGTTAAAACCTGTTTTATAGGGTTAGAACTATGATATTCAATTGTCTGATGTTGTCTGATTGTGTAATTATATATCTCTTGACGCATAGGTGTCTATTTTTGTCAAAGATACAATAAATTTTGGGATAAAACAAATTAATTTAAAGAAAAAGATGCGAATTTAGTATGGTAAATTAATGATTTAATTTTATCCATATCAACTTCCTCATTTTTAGATTCTTTAAGTTTAACAACAATAGAGATAAGTTGTTTTTGTGTTAAGGAAACATCTTCACCATTTTCAATATTATCCAATGATTGTTGTTTCACTCTGTCGTAGAAGTCATCTTTCAATAAGTCCCCAATTAACTCTATTAAGTCATTGGGGTTCTTATCGAAGAAAGTTATAAATTGATTAATGTAGATTTCAACATCAACATTTTTCATATCATTATTTTTTAAAATGGGGGTTAGGAAACAGTATAAAATCCTGGTTCTTGTTCGCTAAGGTTTTCTAAAACTTTTTCAGGTATTTTAACATTTGGATTACTACCTCTTAAGTTAATGAACGCCAAGTCAGGAAGTTCAGAAACACTCTCTGGTATATTCTCTATTTGAGAATTACTTGGTAATGATAAAAATTGTAAATTCTTTAAATTTCCAATTGATTCCGGTAAACTTTTACAAATATTTTGTAATAATAAAGCTTCTAAATTTACAAATCTACCAATAGAATCCGGAACATCTAATGCAATATCCTCACTAGATTTATTGTTAATTAATAAACGTAATATAGTATCCGGTAAACTTTCAAATAATTCGTCAAACCCATAAAGAGCCACAAACTTACCTGATGAACTATCCGGATAATTTACCTCAACAACATCACCACCAGTTTTAACTAAACCTTCAGCAAATTCTTTTTTGAAATATTGTTTAAGTTCTTTTCCTTCACCATTTAAGAATTCAACAAGATTTATTTGTCTATCTCGTCTATTCATATATTGACTAGATGGGAAATGAAATTGGTATCTGTTTTTTGGTAATCCGGTTTTATCACTAAATTCTGTATCGTTATTTGGTAATACAACATAATATTGTCCACCTTGTTTTAAGTAATAATCGAAATAAGTTCCGTCAATTTTTGAAGTACACCAACTTGTTTCACCAAATTGGTCAGCAGTATCATAATACCCTCCAAAAAAAGCTCCAGCCTCTTTTGCCGGTTGACTCATATCACTAATTGTTACAACAGTCCAATTTGGACTTACAAAATCAATTTTAGACCCAGGGTAAGCAAAAGGATTTTCTTTAGTCAATCTTTCAGCCTTATTTGATTTGGAATCTTTAGATAATTTAAAATCTTCTACAGCAGCATATAATTGTTCTGGAGTTATTTTATTAATATCTCTTAATTCCTCGGGAATTCTCCCTTTAAAACGCTCATGTTTTAATAAATCAACACCAAGTTTATCAATGTCTTCTAAAAACATTCTTCTATATTCTTGAGCTACTCTCTTATATTCCGGAGTACCAACTTCAATATCGGCTCTCTCATCGGTAAAAGTTGGTCTTATAAAATGTTTTAACATCCATTGAGTATATTTACCAACTTTAACATTATCCATATCCTCTAAAGTAGCTCCTTCTTTATCAAAATCTTGGGGAACTCTAGTTGTTGGGTCAGCAAATATTATTGTTTTTAATGTTTCCAAATCCATGGCACCTTTAGGTTTTTGTCCCGGAGCTGTTGGTTTTGCCGCAGCAGTTGGTTTAACTAATTTGTCGTATAATACTTGGAAACGAGATTGTTCTGTTATCAAATTCGAAAGTAATGAGGTTATTTTCATTTTAATAGTTTTTTATTATAAATATTCGTTTTTTGTAAATAATTCGCCAAACATCATTACTTTTGTTTGACGGGACAAAGATAATGATAAATTTTAATTATCCAAATTAATTTTTATAATTCATAATTAAAAGTTCTTCACCCATTGTTTGCACCTTACCCTTCTTAGCCGCAGCCGCTTTTGCAAATAATTTTCTCTCCCATTGATATTGATTCACCGGAAACCATACCTGTAATTGTGGAAAATCATAGTAAGACAATGAGAACTTGCCTTGAATACCTTTTAAAGTGTCCGCCAATCTTTCGTGGTCTTCTCTTCCAAAATCATGGTTAGAATAATAACTTCCCTCACCAACTATGTAGTATGGGGGGTCAACATAAAAATAAGATTTAGGACCATCATATTTCTCTATAACCTCTTGGAAATCCATATTCTCAATATGTGTTATACTTTCAAATAATTTTTGCCAGTTTGGTTTCTTTAATTTGTTTTTGAATGATGTAAATTTTGAATGGTAATTACCTTTTAAATCTATAAATTTTGATTTAGATGGATTGGCACCTGAAAAAACCTGAGTTAACACATAAACATACTTCGCAGCAATCTCATAATTTGGGTCTTCACCAATAACTAAATCATCTGAATAAATTTCTTTTTGAAACTTATCAAAATTTTCTTTACAAATAGGATTAGTTGGAACGACATTTTTCTCCTGAACCACCAATTTCTCACATTCTTCTAATAATCGCCTATGATTAATCACACAACGATACAGATTGTGATTGAGGGAATTAAAGTCGTTATAAACGATTTGTTTTAAGTTTGGGTAGTTTTCTAACTTCATACCGAAAAACACCCACATCATTCCGGAAAATGGCTCAACATACGTTTCTATGTCATTTGGGATGAATGGTACTATAAATGATGTCATTTTACTCTTACCACCTATATAGGATATACACATATTATTTTATTTTTTTCTATATTTTTGTTTATTTTTAATTATTTCAGTTACCTCATTAAATATAATCTTTTTTCTATTAAGAAACAACTTTGAATTGTCGTAAAATCCGTGATATATTTTTTCAATATCCGACATACCCGACCATCCAATATATTTATAATCTTTGTCTTTTGGACCATAAAGTTTATTTAAATTTACACCAAATAAAATACTCATTCTTTCATTTATTTTATCCAACATATGTAATGACCCACTAACAATCCTTAAATCACCTCTTTTTGTGTTATCCCTTTTATCTACCTTAACTCTAATACACCCATCACCATCAAAATAACCCCTCAAAAAATGTTTTTCCAATGATTCGTTAATGATAGGGTATTGTAATGTGAATGTTTTATTTGGAACCGCACCTAAATTAATTAAATCGTTAACCATTTTTTTACCTGAAAAATGAACTTCCACCATTTCTCTTTGTCCGTGTTTCCACACAGTCATTTCACCCTTAACACTTTTAATAAAAGATTCTAATATGTGTTTATCTTTAATATGTAATTTTAAAGTTACTTGATATCTATATTTTTTTACATCATTGATAATACAACCATCGGCGAATATAAGTCCTAAAAAATAAGCCTTTTCCTCACTATCTATTTTTTCAAAAAAATGTTCATTAAAACTATATTTTCTCATAATACTCTTTAACTAATTTTTGGATAAACTTGGAAATACTAATCCCCTCGTTTTTCATTTTATCAAAAAGATATCGGTCAATACTTATTCCGTATTTAACTTTCTTATCTTCGTCATTTTTATTAGGTCGTCCAATCTTTCCCATATATTATAAATATCCCAAAGAATAGTAAAAGTGCGTTAAAAAGTGAAGTTTTTTTGAGAAAAAAATAGTTTTTCTTTTAAAATTTTTCCCCTATATTTGATATAAATTAATATTATTTATATGGAAGCAATAGAAGCACAAATTATCGAAGAAAAAGACATTAAAACAACAGAAAAAATTAATCAAAATACAAAGAGTGAAAAAGCAGGTTGTAAATCTTGCAAAAAGAAAGGAATATCAAACACCGATTGGCTTATGATAATCCTTTCATCTTATATTTTATTCTCATCAGTTTATGGTACTATAAAATTGATTAAAGAACTTATGTTGTTATTCTAAAATTACTTACGAGAGAATTTAACATTTAATTTTATAAACAAATCCCCAACATTATTAAACCCTTTAGATTTAACTCGGAGGGGTTTTGTTGTGTCAAAGTCAATCGGTAATTTAACCGATATATTTCCTTTTGGATGGTTAACATCTAATGTATCTTTCTTTAACGATTCTAAATCAAAAAAAGCGTTATAAACTAAATCATTTCCAAGTTTTTCAAAGTTATTTTCAGGCGAAACTTTAATTCTTAAAACTAAATTCCCATAAATACCATTATGGAAATCACCTTTACCTTGTAATCTTAAAAATTGACCATCATCAACACCGTGAGGTAATTTAATAGATAAATTTTCAATAGAACTTTTGGTTGTTTCTCCATTACAAGACCCACAAACTCTTGAATATGTGAACCCTTTTCCATTACAAGAATGACAAACTTGTCTCACCATCTGAATAAACATTCCTGTACCAATTCTTTGAATTGTGAACCCCTCTCCTCTACAAGTATTACAATTTACTCTATCTCCTCCACTACCATTACAACCACCACATTTATGTTTTCTACTATATGTGATTGTTTTATCAGAACCATTATAACTTTCTAAAACCCCAACCATAACTTCAATTACTTTATCCGGAACTGATGGTTGTCTTTGAGAGTGCATATTATTAAACATATCTTCAAATGGGTTTCCACCACCACCAAAAGGATTAAAACCACCACCGCCAAAAGGATTTGACCTTTGATTATCGTATTGTTGACGTTTATCGTTGTCCCCTATTGTATCAAACGCTTCAGAAATTTCTTTAAACTTATTCTCATCACCACCTTTATCCGGATGATGCTCCACCGCCAATTTTCTATAGGATTTTTTAATCTCTTCTTGGGTAGCCGTTTCATTAACCCCTAATGTCTCATAAAAATTTTTCATACTTATTTACTTATATTTAATTTAAAACTAATCTATTTAATAACAACTATCAACATGAATTACTTAATTGTTCTATTCAAAAATAAAATAAAAAAGAAAATAATCAATAAATTTAAGACACATAAAAAGTCAGATGATTTATTTATTACCTTATCTAATCAAAGTAATGATGTTATTTTTGAAAAAAAGTATACGAATGGGGATGAATGTAGTTATGAATTAGCAATGTTGGAGAGGTCATCCGGAACTTTTATCCCTGTGTACTTAAAAGATGAGTTAGGTCGACAAATTAAAGTTAATTTAGACGATGGTGATTATACAATAACAAAAATAATAACCTATAAAATTGAGGAGACTTTATTAGACACCACCTTAAATAAAAAAATAAACTCCCATGAGTTTATTAAATTGTATTTAGACCCAGTGGGGTTTAAATTAATGTCAAAATTAAATAATAAAATTATTGTTCAGAATGACGATAAAGTTAATTTATTCATTTTAAAAAATGAGTATGATTCCTCTCGTTTTATAGAATCTATTTCAAATAAATTTATATCAGAAAAAAGAATGGATTGCATGTTCATTAAAGATTGCTCCACACCCCAAAAAAAATCCCTGTATAATTTATTAATTAATCAGGGGTTTTCAAAAGATTACCTTCTTCGGTATTCAACAACTCATCCAGTAAAAAAATAAATTCAGTGTTTGAAATATCAATTTTGAATTGTTTATAATTTCTGTCAACATCTCTGAAATTTTTTTGAACTGTTTTATAATCTTTCTCTTTAAGTTCAAAAGCTATCATACATTTTCCATCGGGGAATAAACTTTCAATAGCATCAGATATCATCGCCAATTTTTGAATTATCCCATCAACACTTTTTTTATTCTCATCCATAATGTAAGTTTTTCTGGTATTATTTGTTTTGGAAGAATGTCCTCCTTTTTTATTTTTACTATATCTTTGATTAATTTTGATTTTTCATTATGTAAATCAATCTCATCTTTTTTAATCTCATTCTGATACCAGTTTAGATGTTGCAAGCTCTTCTTCATTGTCTTCTAATTCAATTTTATCAGTTTTTATATTAAATTTTAATTTTTTTAAATTATTCAAATTTTGTTTTTCAAAAATAGTTTTTAATTCATCAACTTTATATTGGAAAAGTTTATCCTTTTCTTCTCTGTCCAAATTATACTTAATAATGTTTCGTAAATTCTCTGAAGTCTTTTCAATATTATCTTCATTTATTTCACTAACAAACGAAAAAAATCTATGGTCCGGTACTTTACTCTCTTGTTCCATTAATTTGTCTTCCTCAACATATTTTTTAGGTAATTTCCAATCCATAGGAAACGCAACATCAAAACTTAAATATTTTTCAATTTTTCTAACTGATTGCAGATAAGGAAATAATGTTGAAAATTCTTTATATAAACTCATAATTAATATTTTATAATATAGGTTAAACAATAGGATATTGCTAATCCCAAATAGATAAGTTCCCCATTATTCAATAAAAACCTTTTCGGTGGATTTGATATTAGGGAACCTATTAATCTAATAACCGTTCTTGAAACGGTCAAAATCGAAAAGATAAATATAAACAATAAAATTGTTTTAATATCCATAACTACTCGTCTTTTTTTCTTTCCGATAAAATTTCTTTTCGTAAAGTATCTAACGATTTTTTTAAATCTTGCGCTAATTTTCTAGCTCTAGTACCCGCACTTTTATTACCTGCGAAGAATTTTGTCGCGTCCACCGATAATTCTTCGGTTAAAGCCTTAATTTGTTCTAATGTTTCCATTTCAAAGTTTGTTAATAATTTATTTTATATCTTTAAAAGTAAATTTAATTATACCATTGTAAACACTATATGGTGTTTTTTTATGTTTTGAGGTTATTATTCAATACTTTGTATATCATTAAAATCATTTCTAAATCAGATTTTGTAAATGTCTTATCTAAATTAAATAAATCGGTAAAAAATTCACCTACAGAAATTCTAATTTTTTCTTCCTTTTGATGGTAAAAAATTTCATCAAAAAAAGATTCGAAATAATCGTAATGACCACCTTTAAGATGGAAATTAATATTTTCTTTTTTAAAGTTTTCAATTGTTTTCTTCCAACACCAATCAAAATGGTTTAAATTATCTTTATCAGACAAAATTATTTTTGTTTCGTTAGAAATAGTGTTTTGACCTAAATAGGTCTGTAAAATTAGAGAATTAAGTGAGTGAGAAAAGTCTGAATATAGTTCTAATTTTTCGGGAATAACATTGTTAACCCTAAACCAGACTTCTACATCTTCGGGGGACATTGGCTTTGTTATATAATTAAAAAAATTCTCCATAGAGTTAGTCTATGGAGAAATTATAATTCATTTTATTTTTTTGTAAATTATTGAGTTTTACCTTTGTAAGTAATTAGTGATTTCATTCTGTCAAACTCTTCTGATATTTGTTTTGATTGTTTAGGTTCTAACGATTCTAATTTAGCCATTAATTTAGACCCTTCATCTTCACCAGCATTGTCATTAACAGTTGGTTGTGGTGCCTTATTGTAAGCTTTCTTTTTAATTTGACCTAATATATTTTTCTTTCTAATGATATTACGTTTTTTATTAACATCAGATTCTCCAGTGTTAGCCCATTCCGGATTATTACCTGTTCTTGATGACCCTTCAATGTTATCAGTTATCCACTCTTCATTTGGATTTATTTCATCATACATTAAATTCTCTTGACCTGCTGCTGTTAAATTATCTGTATACTCTTCAACAGCCCCTGATGGGATATAAGCCTTTTTATCCATTTTGGTTAACTCACCATTACCTTTTGGAAAAATTTTAGGTTCTGTAGTATAATCACCTTTTGAACCATCCTTTAGATATTCTTTCATTTTTTTTGTAACAGATTTAAGATAATCATCATTTTCTTTACCCGATTTTTTATGAACTTGATTTTGTTTATCCAAACCTTTAGGTGTACCCATAGATTTAATATTTTTTTCTTTACTCTGTTCCATAATAACACTTTCAATTAACTCAATCATTTGACTTTCAGTTAATTTAACAGACTCTTTATTTTTTTTACCCTCTTTTGAAGTGGATGTTTTATCCTCTTCTCCCATTTCCAATCTTTTACTTTTTCTTAACATTTTAAAATCTTCAGTATCTAATCTATTGTTTTTATTTTTATCTAAAACTCTTTGATTCCCTTTTAAAGATTCACCCATCTCCGATTTTTTACTTTTTCTCAACATTTTAAAATCTTCAGTATCTAATCTATTGTTTTTATTTTTATCTAAAACTTTTTGATTTCCTTTTAAAGATTCATTAACATCAGTTCCACAAAATTTTTCAATTCTATCTTTGGGAGCGTTATTTTCTTTATGCCATTTACAAGCCTCTTCATCATAATCATAATTACCGTCGGAATCAACCTCACCTTCTTCTTCTTCAATATAGTCGAAAGATTGACTTTTCGGGAATTTTTTTGAAACATCGTAAATTCCTTCACTACACTCTGAACATTCTCCTTCATACATCATTCCACCACACTCACAAATATTAGATTCTTTCTCATCCATACTAGTTTTTATTTTAGAGACTAAATTATCTGCTCTTTCTTCTAAAGTTTCATTTAAAATTTTAGACACTAAATTTTCTAAATAAGTCGTATTTAATTTTTTCATTTTTTGTTTTTATTATAAATATATTATTTTTTATTTAAAAGCATTTTTTCGTACTCATAAGAGATAATTGTTTTAATAACATTTTCACTTATATTATGTTTTTCACTAATATTTTGAATCGCTTTCTTAACCATATCATTCTCATATAGTTTTAAAGACTTAATGTCACCTTGATTACAATATGGAAATTTTTTACATTTTTTCTTAACTTGGACAAATTTTCCACCAGGAATTTGAGTTTTAGAAGCACCTCTCCAATCTTTTTTACTTGGTGATTTAGCCCAAGCCGCGGGAGTTTCATATGAACCAGATGAACCCGAACCTGTAGATTCAGTTGCCTCAACTTTTTTAATCTCACCATCTTCATTTTCTTTTATACAATTAGGAACCATTCTATCACCTTTCTTTTTTACACCTTTTTGTTGATATCCTGTCCAACATTTTTCTTGCATTTCTTGTTTGGTTGTTGAAAATAATGGTCCTTCAAATCCACCAGCTGAAGATGCACCCATAGATTCAGTTGCCTCTTCTTTCTCACCCATAATAGGTAAGGATGACGATAATTTACCAACAGGTTTTTTTAATTTAGTATCTCCAACTAATTTAGCCGCAATTCCTTTATTAATCTGTCTCTTAATCATGTCTAATTTTTTATTTTTTTTATTTGACTCACCTAAATCTTTTGTAATATCTTGAGCAGCAATTATTGTATCAACAGCATAACCATCTCTATAAGGGGCTGTTTGTGTTATCTCCCCGTTAATTTTACTTTTCAAATCATCCGACATTTCATCTTCCTCTATTTTCATTTCCTAAGCACTTTTAAGTCTTGACTCCCAAAAACTTCGTTGATTCCACATAACACTATATAACTCTCTAAATGACCTAATTACTATATCTTTAACCTCACCCTCAAGTTTACCTCGTTTTATTTCACGACCGAGTATTTCAATAAGTTTTTGTTCATATTGTTTAATTGTTGTAGTACCAAAGAAATCTTTAATCTCTTTTCGCATCATAACCTCAATCTCTTTTTTTTCTGCTGCAGTAAACGCCATTTTATTTAAGTATTAATAAGTATGTTGATGTTATTACTCCGACAAATGTCCCAACCTTCCATAAAAAAGATTTGAATTTTTGTCCGGTAAGTTCTTTATGTAATTTATTAGATAATTCTTCGGAGATTTTTAATTGTTCATCTTTTTTACCTAACATAAAATTATTATTATTATCTTTCTCTTCTAATAATGAAATTTGAACATCTTTTTGTTTTTCTCTTTCTTCAGTTTTGATTAATTTTTCTTGAGTTAATTTTAACTCACTATCACACCCATCACCTTTAATAATATCTTTAATAACTAATTTGGCAATCGGTGTTTTAATTTTTACCGTTGTTGTATCTATTTGTGAAAAACTGCTCAAGCTCGTTAGCAGTAAGAGTGTCAACACTATTAACTTTTTCATTGGTTTGTTTTTTAATTATTGTTATATTATTATCTATGTGGTTAATATCTTTTGTTAAATTAATAACATTACCTTTCACAGAATCAATCTTAATATCAATTCCTTCGTTAACCAATTTAGTCGAATCAATCTTAGTTTGAAGGGACTCTATTTTATTTTTATACGATTTAACATCAGTTTTAATCCCATTTGTTGTGAAAATATTATACCCACATAAAACAATAAGAATCACTAATAAAATATTCTGTTTATTATCACCAATAACATCTCTCATTATTATTATGTTTTAATTGTTTTTTTTCTTGATGCTAAAATTTTAGCCCATTTTGATTTAAATTTCTCATAAAAAGTTTTTAACTTATTAATCATTTCTAAAAATTCGTCATCAGCCTTTATCATTTCACCATTAATATAAATACCACTTTCTTCACCAATTGATAAGAAAAAATCAACATCATAGTCAATTAATTTACCCGACCATTCAACATTATTTGGATAAATATTTAATTTGTTAAAATCTACTAAATCAGACACTTCAGAAATAAATTCATCCATTGTTTCTTGGAAAGCAACTTTTTCATCTGTTGTTAATTCTAAATCTGTTTGTTCTTTACCGTGTAAAACTAAAATCCCACCTGAAATTCTATATCCTTGTGTTTTATCGTCTTTACTTTCATCATCATCTTCAATTGTATCTTCAACAGATTTAGTTACATCATATTTTTTAGTGATATCGCCTGAAGAAACATCAGACTCTTGTTCTGTGATAATATTATATTGTTGTCTAATACTATCAATGTCTTCATTAACTAAAGTATTTGATAACATTTTTCTAGACGCGTTAAGTAAATTTCTTATTTCATCATGTGAGTTGTTCATATTCTATTTTTTTTAAAAATTCTTCGAAATTAAATGCGGGACTAACATCAGTAAAATTAGTATTAAAATTACTTTTAGTTACCACCCCACAATATTTTTCAATACCGGTTATTTTTGTATTATGTTCGACTATTTGACGTTTAATTGACATATTTTTAAATAATTCATTACATAATTTTGATGTATTATCAATCTGTATAGAAGTATAAGGTTGCCAAAAATAGTAGTCTCTCCATTTTTTTTCAAACACATTACCCTTATAAATATCACCAATCCAGTTAACGTAATGATTAGTTAAAGGTTCTTTGTGTAACCACCCTAAATTTTCTAAAGAAATGATTATAGAATTTCTATTTATATTGAGATTTGAGAAATAGTCGGAGTGCCCTTCATTCCCTAATAACTGTAGTATTTTACCCTCTCTGGTTATAATATAATTGGGTATTCTGTTATATTTACCGTTATTTCTATATTTTAATAATTGTAAATAATCATTAATATTTCTAGATGTATGAGTTAGAATTATTTGATATTTCTTTTTTTGTTTTCCTTTTGGTTTAAAATCACCATAATTAATAATGTCCACCATATAATATAATGTAAAAAATTTATTTGGTTACGATGTTTTTACATAACTTAATCTAACAATATCGTTAACAACTTCCTCGATTGGTTCTTCAACGACTTCTTCTATTGGTTCCTCGATTGGTTCTTCAACGACTTCTTCTATTGGTTCTTCAATTAGTTCTTCAACGACTTCTTCTATTGGTTCCTCGATTGGTTCTTCAATTAGTTCTTCAACGACTTCTTCTATTGGTTCCTCTACAACATCCTCAATTAGTTCCTCTATAGATTCTTCAACAATATCTTCTATTGGTTCCTCAAACACATCTGATTGTACAACATTACTCATATTACCCAATTCAGTCACACTAAACTCATCAATTATAATACCAGAAGATTCTTCAATAACACTAACAGGTATCACATTTTTATTACTTTCATCAATCAATTCATCATATTTTACAAAGAAATGTAATGAAGTTAATGATATAATTGGTAATAAACCACCACTTAAAAATGCCAACCATCTTTTCAACGATACAACATCAGTAAGGTCTGAACCAAACATTTCCCATATCGGCCCTGTCAATTCCACCCACGACTTAAATAACACACTATTTGCATCAATCTCTTTATAGGAAAAGAATATATTACCAATCATCTGTATAAAAGTCACCATTCCAAACATAAACCAAACACCACCTTTAATCTTATTTGTCGCCGCCAATAAAGCTGTCATAGCACCTATCTCAATAGCAATTGATAAATATATGGCCCAACTAATCGGATTTGTTAAATTATACCACGAAACAACATGCGATATTGATATTCCCGCAACCAAAAAAATCGGAACTAAAAACATAGCCCTGATTGGATGGGCCTTAACCCATTCTAATATTGTTTTTTTCATTTCTCTATTTTAGAAATTTCTTTATCAATCTCCGATTGTCTATTAACATCCATGATTTTTCTATCCGTAGATTGTATCATTCTTTTTTCAGTTTTTAAACCTTCAACTTTAATTTCTTTTTTTAAATTAACTTCCAATGATTCAACATTTTTAGTTAATTTTTCAATTTTAGTGTTAGTACCACAAGTTTTAAAAAATACAATTACCACCAGTAATGTCATTATTCTAATACCCCAAGCGTCGATAAAATTTAATATTGTTTTCATAATTTTTAAATTAGTTTTACTATAAAAGTAAAAAACCTTCTATTATAATAAATAGAAGGTTTCTTTTTTTTTACATATAATCAAAAAGTATTGAACTCTCATTCCTTAATTTTCTTAAGGCTTTTTCCTTAATCTGTCTTACCCTTTCTTTAGTAAGATTAAAATCACCACCAATATCTTCTAAAGTCCTTGGAGTACCTGTCAGTCCAAAATAATCACCAACAATAGTTTTCTCTCGATTATCTAAAACATCTAATAAAGAAATTAATTGTTTTTTTAATTCATCTTTAGTGTTAAAGATTGCGTCGGGCATATCTGCCTGTTCATTCTTTATAATATCAACTAAAGTATCTCCATCCTCATTAATACCCATATCTAAATCAACAATAGATGGTAGATTTTGAAACTTGTCCGAGAGTTTACCCCCATTAGACTCAATCTCTTTTTTAGCTCTCTGTAAATCCTGAACCACATTAACCGGAAGTCTAATCGTTCTAGCGTTATCATTTAACGATTGGAGGATAGACTGTTTAACCCACCACACAGCGTATGATATAAATCTTAAATCTCTTGACCAATCAAAATGATTAATAGCCTTCATAAGACCTAAATTACCTTCAGCTATTAAATCAGGAAAATCTAACCCTTGGTTTTGATATTGTTTCGCCACCGTAATAACAAAACGCAAATTTCCCTCAAGTAATTCTTTATTAATTGATTCCAATTCTTTTTTAGTCAGGTTACCCGAACTAATTAACTTGGATAACTCTCTTTCCCTATCAGGAGTCATTACTTTAATCTTACGAATGTCTTTTAAATACAATTGTATTTCTTCTTGATTAATTGGAATCCCCGAATTTTTTTCTTTCATATTATTTTGAGTATTGGTTAAGTAATTGTAATTCTTCTTCTGATAATGATTTAATCCCCTCATCGGCTAATTTATCAAATAATTCGTCAAATGTTGGTTTTCTTTTCTTATATTTAAGTTGACTAATATCATCATCCTCATCTTCATCAACAAATTCAGAAAAATCTAAAAAGAATTCCGCTCTAATGTTATTCATTAACATATTTCGTACCTCATAATCATTTTCATCACATATTTTGTTTTTACCTGACATATAGTCATTAACACCATCGTTAAATAGATGTTTTGCAACTTCATCTGGTAATCCGTATGACAAATTGTCATCTGTATATGGTAATAAAATATAACTTATTGTGTCAAAATCTAATATCATATCAACATAGTCTTTAACATCCAAATAGGAATCTAAAGTTGAGATTGTGTACACTGTCGATTCCGGACCAAAGTAAAAATTGACCTTTGGAACATCCGAAATAACACTTAATTCATCAGCAATTTGTTCTGCGAATTCTTGGGGGTTGTCGTTTTTTGTAAATACAAATAAAATGTATTTGGTTAAGTTCTCCATATGTTATACGTTTAAGTTATAAATTATGTTACAAATATAATATATTTTTTTTAATCAACAAAATATTAAAAGAATAAAACCCGTATTAGGGGTTTTATTACTCACCTTCGTTTTCTTCATCAATAATAACCTTTTTCTTTCTCTTAGCCAAAGCATCCTTCTTAGATAATAAAAATTTAACCTTTGGATTTGGATTTTCCTCAGTATAAGGGACTAAACCTACCATTCTACGATTAGATAAATTAACATATTCCTCATTAAGGTCAATACCTACATAATTTCTATTATTTAATTTAGACATCTTCAATGTAGTTCCACTACCACACATTGGGTCCAATATATAGTCACCTTCGTTAGACCAAGATAAAATATGGTCTTCCGCTAATGATTCAGGGAATATCGCCGGATGTTCAAAAGCTATCGAATCTTTAGACGAAAACCCCTTACCGTTATTAATATACCACACATTATATCTTGTACCAAACTCTGATATAACAAATTTATCAACTTTTTTAAGTGTTCCCTCTTTTTCTCGTTTAGATGGGTCACCAAAATTAGTGTGTCCCGCCCATCTATTTGGTTTATCTTTTAACAGATTAGTTGTTTTTGGAGTCCCTTTACTGAAAACAAACATATATTCAAACACTTGAGAATACCTTCCTGTTTCCGGAAATGGAGCTCCGTTTTTATGATAAATCATTGTATCATATAACGTAAAACCAATCTCCTTAAATTTAAGAGCTTGTTTAAAAGAACTACCGGTTTCCCCTCCATTCTTAACTTGGTCATTCACTACCCACACAACAATACCACCTTTTTTGGTTACTCGATATAATTCACGAGCCATTTCAACAAACGGAAAACTGAACCCGTCTTCAAATGTTATTTCGTCTTTAATTTTGCCATTATACGTCCTAAGATTATCATATGGTGGGGATGTAACCGTCAAATCAAACGTGTTATCGTCAAATTCTTGTAAAACTTCAATTGAATTACCTAATATTATTTTGTCCATTCTTTTTCTTTTAATTATAGTTAATTTTAAACACTTTTAAACATAATCCCCATATTAGTTTTTTTCTTTCTAAGAGTTCCACAAATTAAGTTATTATCATAATTTTTATTAGCTTTAA
>Ga0208485_1000156_pt1 | contig 22031 bp, 19 predicted proteins | sample LakMenEpi27Jul12_FD_150707 | JGI IMG/M metagenome (GOLD analysis project Ga0208485, IMG submission 150707) | Freshwater microbial communities from Lake Mendota, WI - 17JUL2012 deep hole epilimnion (SPAdes) | ecosystem: Environmental > Aquatic > Freshwater > Lentic | place: Lake Mendota, Madison... | reverse complement strand
ATATCAGTGGGTATCGGTTTATTCATAGCCCTTATCGGACTAGTTGATGCTGGTTTCGTTCGTAGAACCGGAACTGGTCCAGTACCTGTAACTCTAGGTGACAACGGAAACCTTGTAGGTTGGCCAGTTGTTGTCTTTGCATTTGGTCTGTTCTTAATGATCGGCCTTACTGTTAAGAAAGTTAAGGGAGCACTTCTTATTGGAATTGTTACCTCTACTATTCTGGCAATAGTTGTTGAATCTGCTTTCAAAATTGGTCCGCTATTTAACGGAGCTACAGGAGCAGTAAATCCAAAGGGTTGGAACTTAAACGTACCTGCAATGCCTGAAGCAATTGCTGCTACACCTAAGTTTGACATCATTGGAGATTTCAATATTTTAGGTGGATTTGATCGAATCTCATTGGTTGCTGCACTTCTCCTAGTATTCACATTATTACTAGCAGATTTCTTTGACACCATGGGAACGATGACTGCAATCGGTAACCAAGCTGGATTAGTTGACCGCAATGGCAATGTAGAGGGTGCTGAGCGCATTCTTCTAGTTGACTCAATTGCTGCTGCTGCCGGTGGTGCTGGTTCAGTTTCATCAAATACTTCATACATTGAATCAGCTTCTGGTGTTGGTGAAGGTGCCAAAACTGGACTTGCTTCAGTTGTAACTGGAGTTCTATTCCTGCTTACAACATTCCTAGCCCCACTAGTTGCGGTAATTCCTTACGAAGCTGCAACTCCTGCACTAATCATTGTTGGTTTCTTAATGATGAGTCAGATTAAGGGAATTGATTGGGATGATATCGGAATAGCAATTCCAGCATTCTTAACAATTATCTTGATGCCATTTACTTACAATATTTCTGTAGGTATCGGAGCAGGATTTGTTTCATTCGTTGTAATCCGACTATTCCAGGGTCGCACTAAAGAGATTCATCCTTTAATGTGGATCGTTTCTGGTCTATTCATGGTTTACTTCTTGCAATCACCAATTAACATTTGGACTGCATAAGTTAACTAAATAAAGGGGCGCATCTTATGGTGCGCCCCTTTACCATTTAACGGGAGTTAAACCTTTTTCTCGCAATCTATTATTAACTTTACTAAAAGGCTTAGATCCGAAAAAACCTCGATAGGCTGAAAGTGGACTTGGGTGTGGTGAAGAAAACTGATCTAATTGATTAAATAATCCACTTAGATTTTGAGCTTGCTTCCCCCACAAAACTCCAATCGCTCCCCTTGATGCAACCACTCTAATTATTTCTTCAGTAAATTCATGCCATCCAATATCAGCGTGTGAATCAGGCAGTTTTGGAATTACGGTTAGGGATCTATTTAGTAATAGCACGCCCTGGGAAGCCCAATCACTTAAATCTCCTTCAATTCTCTTAATGCTTAAATCGGCATCTAACTCTTTAAAAATGTTTTTCAATGAAGCCGGTAAAGTTTTAATTGAGTTATGCACTGAGAAGGCTAACCCCATTGCATGCGTTGGGTTTGGATAAGGATCCTGGCCAAGAATCACGACTTTAACCTCATCAGGTGCTAACTCTAGACATTTAAAAATATTCTCTTTCGAAGGAATAAAGTCATCTGTTAATTTACTTGAGATACCCTTCAACAGCTTTAAATTTACAAATTGGTGCCAAGGTTTTGGCAATAGTGCTTCTAAGTTAACGGGCACGAGCGAAGAACCGACCACCCTCAGTTTGAACAGTTATGGCTAATCCATATGCCTGCGTTAAATTCTGATCAGTTATCACCGATGCCACCTCCCCTTGCGCTACTGCAACACCATCGCGTAGTAGTAATGCGTGAGTAGTTCCAACTGGAATCTCTTCAATATGGTGCGTAACAATGACTGTCGCTGGCGCTAAAGGATCTCTAGAGAGTGATTCAATTCTTCTAAGTAGATCCTCTCTACCTCCTAGATCTAATGATGAGGCTGGTTCATCAAGGAGTAGTAACTCAGGATCTGCCATTAATGCTCTTGCAATCTGTACTCGTTTCTTCTCTCCTTCACTTAGAGAACCAAATAGCCGTTCACCTAACTCACGTACTCCTAGTGCGGTTAATAACGCCATTGCTCGAGATTCATCCCATAAATCATATTTTTCTTGCCACCGTCCAAACATTGCGTAGGCAGCAGTCAGCACGACATCCATAACTAATTCATCTGGTGAAATCTGTTCAACTAGAGCTGAAGAAGTTAAACCAATTCTTGTTCGTAGTTCAAAAACATCCACCCTGCCTAATTTCTCTCCCAATATATGTATTTCACCTGTCGTTGGATGAATTAAGGATGAGCAAATTTGCAGAAGAGTTGTTTTACCCGCCCCATTTGGACCCAAAATAACCCAACGCTGACCTTCTAGTACTTGCCAATTTAAGGGCCCAAGAATTACGCGATCGCCTCTGCGCACGCTGATATCTGATAACTGCAATATTGCGCCCATAGGAAAGAAAGATACCCCGAGAGTGCACTAAATACGGTTAATCTGAGCCAATGCCGAATAAAAATACCCCAGCCTTTACAGGGCTGATTCTCGTCTCAGGCGAAGATAGACCAGGAATTACAGAAAAGCTGATGTCTTTGCTATCAGAATTTTCGGTTTTAGTTTTAGATATTGAGCAACTAGTAATTCGAGGTCGCCTTATTTTGACAGTTTTGATCTCTCTGGATGAATCCCACGCTAGCGCAATTGCAGCAGATCTTGAGTTGCTAGAGAAAGAAATTGGTTTTGATATCGCAATCGATTTTGCAGAAGAGCAAGACTCCGCTGAGAATCCTGCAAATTTACATGTTGTAATAATCTCTGATTCCTTAAAGCCAGCCTCAATTGCAGTGGTAGCTGCAGAGCTTTCAAAAATACAGGCAAATATAAGTGCTATTAGACGAACCTCAAGTGAGCCTCTAACTGCGATCGAACTTGATATTTCTTGTCCAGATAAATCAATAAAAGAAGTTCAGAAATTACTTGCAGTAGTTGCAATATCTCACAAAATAGATCTAGCAGTTGAGCAAGGTAATGGTTTGCGTAGTGCTAAAAGATTAGTCATGCTAGATATGGACTCAACACTCATCGTGCAGGAAGTAATTGATTTACTCGCTGCAAAGGCTGGTGTGGCAGAGGAAGTTTCAGCAATAACTCAAAAAGCGATGGCTGGTGAAATGGATTTCGCCCAATCACTACAAGCGCGAGTCTCACTGCTTGCCGGACTCAATGAATCCATGCTTTCAGAGGTTAGAGGTGAAATTACCCTGACTCAAGGAGCTGAGAAGTTAATTCAAACTCTTCATTCAAAGGGACATAAAGTGGGAGTTGTATCGGGTGGATTTATAGACGTAATAGAACCAATTCTAAAAGAATTGAAGATTGACTTCTATCGAGCCAATAAATTACAGATTCTTAATGGAAAATTAACAGGCAAATTAGAAGGTGAAATTATTGATAGAGCTGCCAAGTTAAAGGCGTTGGTTGAATTTGCTAAGAATGAAGGAGTGCAAATGTCGCAAACTGTTGCTATCGGCGACGGTGCAAATGACTTGGACATGATTGAATCTGCCGGACTTGGAGTAGCCTTTAATGCAAAACCCAAGGTTGCAGCAGCGGCAGCTACCACAATTAGCGGCTCTGACCTTTCTGCAGTGTTACTACTTATGGGATTATCAAACTAAAATCGTAAACTTTCCTCAGCCACTTTGCGTAAATTAACCACCATTTGAGCAGGATCTAGATCCATATAAACTGCACTTCCAGCAACAAAACAGTTAGCTCCAGCAGTTGCTGCTTGTGCAATTGTGGAAAGAGAGATGCCACCATCTACCTGTAGTAGAACAGATTCTCCTTTTCGTGAATTAATCTTCGTTCTAGCTTGTGTAACTTTAGACATCTGATCACTCATAAACGCTTGACCCCCAAAACCTGGTTCAACTGTCATGATTACGAACATATCGATATCACCTACAAACTCTTCAACCATAGAGAATGGAGTATTTGGTTTAATCGCAATTCCAACTTTCGCTCCATTTGATTTTATGTCGGCGATTGTTTGGCGACAGTTCTTAACAGCCTCAAAATGGAATGAAACAGAATCGCAACCAGCTTGGGCGTATTTTGGAGCAATACTATCGGGATCCTCGATCATTAAATGAGCATCTATTGGTAATTTTGAGAAATTGATTATTTCAATTGCTCGTTCTAAATCAAAAGTAAAGTTTGGAACAAATTTATCATCCATGATGTCAAGATGTATGGCATCAGAAACTGCAGATACTTTACTTATCTCTTTTTCTAAATCGTCAAAATTAGCATTAAGAATGCTTGGATTGATTAGGATTCTTTTATCATCTCCCATACTCCTATTTAACCCACCTTTTTGAACAAGACCATAAACATTCCATCAGATTGGTCTTGGTGTGTCCAAAGTTGCATAGTGCCATCCGCGAGCAATCCTTGTTTATGGGCTATCGGTAGAGTGTTTAATGGTAAAACGCTCATATCTTTATGTCTGGCAAGAAAATCAAGCACTTGACCCTTAGTTTCAGCAATATGAGGTGAACAGGTCACATAGGCGATCACGCCATTTGGTTTCAACAATTCATAAGCGCTGTTTAAAAGATTACGCTGTAAGTTAACTAGTTCTTTAAGATCATTTAAGCTTTTTCGCCATCTAGCTTCTGGCCTTCTGCGAAGTGCACCAAGTCCAGTACATGGAGCATCAACTAGTATCCGATCAAATTTTGAAGAAAAGTTACTTGGATCAGTTGCGTCAAAACTCAAAACTTGTTGATTGTTTACTACTCTCTTCACTAACTCTGCTCGATGTGGGACTGGTTCATTAGCAAGGAAATTTGCAGTTGGCTCACTTTGGGATAGTGAATGAAAAAGATAGGCGGCCTTGCCACCAGGACCGGCGCACATATCTAACCAAGATTGACTACCAGCTGCAGTCGTCAAGAAGTTCTCAACAACAATTTGTGAACCACGATCTTGCACCCCAGCCCTGCGTTGAATTATTGGATCAAATTCCGACGGTATGCCATCAATATTGACAGCATTAGGAAAACCTGAAATTTGGGTAGCACCTAATTCGATTAACTCAGTGATTGATGATTTACCAGGCCAAGCAACTATATCCGGCGTTGCAGGAAGATTATTTGCAGCTAGTAGTTTTTCAACCTCCTCCCAATCCTTAAGTTGATCATAAAATGAGGAAATGACCCATTCTGGATGTGAATAAGAAATTGAAAGTCTTTGTAGGTTAGGTAACTGAGCTAATTCAACTAAATCATTATTAGAGACTGCTACTTTTCTTAAAACTGCATTGACGTAAGAAGCTTTCGATTCACCTGCTACTAGCTTTGCAACTTCGACTGTTTCAGAGACAGCCGCGTGATCTGCAACTCTCATCTGGGTTAATTGGTGAATTCCAATTCGGAGTAAATCTTGAATCTTTGGATCAACTTCAGAGAATTTCCTATCAACAAATTTGGTTGCAATGTAATCATGCCTTCCCTGCATTCGTAAAGTCCCATAAGCTAATTCGGTAGTAAAAGCCTTATCAGCTTTATCCAGTTTCGATTTGGCAAGTAATTCAGGCAGCCTTATGTTTGCATATGCTCCATCACGATTTACCTGGGAAACCAATTCATAAGCTATTAGCCTTGATTGGTTGGGATTCGGCTTACCCAACTGATAACCCTTCTCGGTTTGTAAGCCCTCGAATGAATTCAGCTGCGCTCATTTGATTACGTCCAGATGGAGTCAACTTCTCTATTTCAATTACTCCACCTGTTGCCCCGATAAAAAGTTTTTCACTTTCAATCTTTACTGAACTTGGGGCAAGATTTTCAATGCCATAAGAGATCCTCATTCCATCAATTTTTAACCGTAAATCCCCAAGCATTGTCCAAACCCCTGGATTAGAAGCTAAAGCACGATACTGGTTAAAGATTTGTTCTACCGGCATACTCCAAGTTATTTTGCCATCATTCTTACGAAATTTTGGTGCTAGTGATGAACCATCCTCGGACTGCGGTGTCGGTAAAGTATTCTTAGAAATAAGTTCGATAGTTTTTATCGCAAGATCAGAACCAATAACACTTAGTCGATCTAATAACTCATCAGATCTTTCTGCTGGATTAATATCTATCTCTTGGGTTAAATACGTAGGACCTGTATCCATGCCTTTATCAAGTTGGAAAACTGTTATTCCGCTAGTTTTATCACCTGAAAGAATTGCCCATTGAACTGGCGCCGCCCCTCGCCACCTCGGAAGTTTAGAAAAATGGACATTGATCCATCCAAATTTTGGTAGTTGTAGAAGCTCTTGGGGAATTAATTTCCCATAGGCAATAGTAATTACTAAATCGGGGCTTATCGACAAAAGATCAGTCTTTAAATCCTCATTAGAAGATGGTTTATATAGGCTGATTTTTTCTGCAACTGCCCAATGTGCCAGTTCATTTGCTTCAATTTGCAAACCACGCCCAGTTGCTTTGTCAGGATTGGTAATCAGCCCACAAAACTCATGTTTATTGTTTGAAATTAATGCTGCAATAAGTGGTCTAGCTACTGGAGATGATGATGCGATTAGTACTTTCAAAATTTAAAGACCTAAACCAAATGTTGTATGAGGTGAAACTTTAATGATTGGTGATTTTCCACCTTCACTAGCAACACCAAACCACTCTGATTCTCTTACCTCTTTCATCGCCAGTTTTCGCTGCACCGTGTTCATTCGATCAATGAAAAGAATCCCATTTAAATGATCCGTTTCATGCTGTAAGCATCTAGCTAAAAGTTCAGTCCCCTCGATAACAACTGGCTCTCCGTGCATGTTAAAACCTTTAGCAACGGCTTTAAAAGCTCGCGGAGTTTCATACACAAGATTTGGAAATGATAAACAGCCTTCTTCACCGTCTTGCATTTCAGAACTTAAGTCAAGCGAAGGATTAACAAGATGTCCGATTTCATCATCTATATCCCATACAAATACCCGAAGTGGCACACCAATTTGAGGAGCAGCCAACCCAGCACCAGGAGCTGCTTGCATTGTTTGAGTTAAATCGGCGACTAATTGACGTAGTTCTTTATCAAAATCAACTACCTCACTCGCTGGGGTGACCAACACGGGATCGCCAAATAATCTAATTGGTTGAATAGCCATGTGCTTATGATACTTCAGCAGTCGACTTAAATATCAAACGGATCAAACCGCACCGTGAAGATCTTCCTAGATTTAACACCTTGAACCTTAGTTATATCATCCAATAGATCAACAAGTACCTGTGCTTGCTCGAGTTCTACTCGAATAAGGATTTTGCTTTGATAACTATCAATTTTAATTGGGCCAGTAATTTCATAGCTGTTCTTACTACTTCTCAGATTTTCAGCGAATTTAGATATTTCTGGGCTATCACCAGTAACAATTGCAACTCTGTAATAAGGGGGCAATTTAGCTTGCTTTCGACTACTTAATTCATAAGAAGCTGCTGAAGACGGATCCATTTTTAGCATCGCCTGAACCACTGGATGGTGATTTGGAAGCGAGACAAAAACTTCAGAATCAGGCATAACCATATTCAATAGTGAGAACCAAGCAAACTTAGCCAATTCTTCAGAGCGTAGAGATGGGCGATTAAAAATCCTTTCGCCATCTAGCATTACGATGGTGCTATATCGTTCATTTGGTTCAGAACCTGGCGTTGCAACAACTATATAATTGCCACCCGGTAATTTTTTTATCTGTTTACTTCCGGAAGAGATTAAAATTGGAATCTTTGGAACTGCTTTACCAATTTCTTCAGCGGTTCTATCAATACCTTTCGCGATGACAAACGGTCGATTATCAGAGCAGAAATTACATTTCCACTCTGGGTAATTCTTTTGACATATATAGCACTGGGGTACTTTTCTAGATTCTTGGATCTGTAACTTGCCTCCACACTCACAACTTGCTGTATTTCGACATTTGGAGCAGAGAAAAAGATTTGCGTAGCCTTTTTCTGCCACCGATATCAATGCACTACCCTTGGTTACACCTTTTTTAATCGCAGAAATATACGAGTTACCCATCTCATTTGTTATGAATTTAATTTTGTTATTCTGTCGGTAACTTTTTTTCTCAAGCCATCCGATATCAATTAACCTTGAAATCTCAAGTGAGTGCGATGATGAAACAAAAAGTAACGAAGTTTGATTGTCACGCAGTAGTGAAACATCTCGAGTATTCCAACCAGGAGCGTGTAATTCATAATGTGACTGATCTAAATCAGATAAAACAATTACTGTGGCACCAAGTAATAATGGCGTGAAAGCCCCACTTCGAGTAGCGATTATCACTTTTGGCGATTTAAAAGCAGCCTGTAAGAAGTATCGATACCTCAGATTCTTGTTTAAGTGTGAACCAATTTCTATAAAATCATTTCCGAATAACTCACTTAGTGGGGAGGCTAACCTTTCGAGATCTTTTTCGTCAGGGACAAGGATTAGAACCTGACTTTTCATAGCTCTGACCTTTATCAATTCAAGCAAGAAATAATCTGGATTAACAGTTATTGGGAAATTTACTCCCCATAAAATTCGCTCTTTTTTTTCTAAAGAACTGTAATCTGATTTGCCGATGAGATTTCTTAGCCCAGGAGATTCATATGTTAGTTCTGCTATTTCTTCAGGAGGAGAATTTAGAGACCTCTCCTCCTTTACTACTCGAGAAGGGATTGCAGATTTTAAAATACTCCAGAAACTGCCACCAAAACGATTACGGACAAGCTCAATATGCTTAATTAAAGCGGTGCTAACTAATCCACTTGGAGAAGCTAACTCTAAAATTGGTTTTAGCCGAGCAGATTGTTCACTTTCAGCTTTTCTTGCTAATAACAATCCCTCAGTTCTACCTTTTCCGAACTCGATTAGGACTTTAGTACCAACTGCTGCGGTATCGCTAAGATGTTGTGGAACTAAATAATCATAAATTCCCTCTAAATGAGAAACTGGTGTATCCACTAATACGCTGGCAATAGGAAGATGCTTTGTCACCAAAACCTGCTCGCGGGAGGTGGTGGTAAATTTCTGTTGCTTCAGTTTTAGTGGAGCAGCCACTGCTTATTTAACTAAAGCCTTAAGAGCAGCAGCTCGATCTGTTTTCTCCCAAGTAAAATCTGGCAATTCTCTGCCAAAATGGCCATATGCAGCAGTTTTTGCATAAATAGGGCGCAGAAGATTCAGGTCGCGAATAACCGCAGCAGGGCGAAGATCAAACACTTCATTTACCGCCTGTGAAATTTTGAGTACATCAAATTTTTCTGTTCCAAAAGTTTCAATGAATAAGCCAACCGGCTTAGCTTTACCAATTGCATAGGCAACTTGAACCTCACAGCGATCAGCCAGACCCGCTGCCACAACATTTTTTGCAACCCAGCGCATCGCATAGGCAGCTGATCTATCAACCTTTGATGGATCTTTGCCTGAAAATGCACCTCCGCCGTGACGAGCCATACCGCCGTAAGTATCAACAATAATTTTCCGACCCGTTAAACCAGCATCACCCATTGGGCCACCAATAACAAATCGACCTGTTGGATTAATCAAAGTAGTCAGATTTTTAACATCAATATTTAGATCTTTAATTACTGGATCGATAACAAATTTCTTTATTTCTGGGGCTAATTTCTTTTCAAGATCAATATCAGGGGCGTGTTGCGAAGAGATTACAACTGTATTTAAGGCGACAGGTTTATCACCTTGATATTCAATAGTTACTTGCGTTTTTCCATCTGGGCGAAGGTAGGCCAGAGTTCCATCTTTTCTCACCTTAGTTAATTGCTGAGCTAATTTGTGAGCAAGAGAAATAGGAAGCGGCATAAGTTCTGGAGTTTCATTACATGCATATCCGAACATAAGTCCTTGATCACCGGCTCCTTGTAGATCTAATGGATCAACAGATGATGAAACGCGACTTTCAAATGCATCATTTACGCCCTGGGCAATATCTTGAGATTGCTGGCCAATCGATATTGAAACGCCGCAGCTGTTGCCATCAAAACCTTTGTCAGATGAGTTATAGCCAATTTCCAAAACTGTATCTCTGACGATATTCATTACATCTGCATACCCATTTGTCGTAACTTCACCAGCCACATGTACCTGACCAGTTGTAATTAAAGTTTCAACCGCAACTCTACTCTTTGAATCTTGAGTAAGTAATGAATCAAGAATTGCATCAGATATCTGATCTGCAATCTTATCTGGATGACCTTCAGTCACAGATTCAGAGGTAAATAAGCGATTTATCATGAACTTAACCTAACTTACTAACTAACTGATCAAGTAATATATCTGATAGCGTGTCTTTGGATATTTCTGGAACCTTGATCACATTCATATCACGATCGATTATTAGCCCTTGAGTAAAATTGCTACCAAATACTGCGCCATTGGTTACATTATTAACATAAATAAGATCAAGAGATTTGCTGGCTAATTTAGCACGCCCATTTTCTTCTAGCATTGCCAAATCTTCTGAAGTTTCAGCAGCAAATCCAATAATGATCTGATTCAACTTCTTATTTGTTGACAATGATTTTAAGATATCTGGATTCTTCGCAAGATCTACTCGATTTAGTGATTCTTTTCGTATTTTCGCCTCGGAGTAATTTGCAACCTTTGCGTCAGCCACTGCTGCGCTCATAATCAATGCATCTGAATGTGGAAATTCTAACTCTAGAACTGCAGCCATTTCTTCAGCAGTTTCTACCAAAGTTGTAGTAATTCCTTCCACAGTTGGCAGATCAGTATTTGCAGTTACAAGATGCACCTGCGCTCCCCTACTTGCAGCAGCAACGGCTAGAGCAAAACCTTGTTTTCCAGATGATCGGTTTCCAATAAATCTAATTGGATCGATTGGCTCCCTGGTTCCACCAGCTGTGATTAGAATTTTTCGACCCAGAAGATCTGCTAACTGTGGAATATGTTTATTTATTTCAGCAATTATATTTGAGGTTTCTGGGTATCTGCCTACACCAAAATCAGAACCGGTCATTCTTCCCTCACCTGGGTTCACCACGATAAATCCTCTATCTTGTAATATTTTTACATTCTGAACAGTCGCAGCGTTACTCCACATTTCAGGATGCATTGCTGGAACTAATATTTTTGGAGCTGTAGAGGCTAAAACAATATTTGTAAGAAGATCATCGGCACGCCCCGATGCTAATTTGGCGAGTAAATCGGCAGTTGTTGGAGCGATAACAATAATGTTGTTTTCTTTTGCCATAGAAATATGTGGCACATTTTCCACTTCACTCCAAAGATCAGTGATTACTTTTCGACCTGAAAGTGCTTCCCAAGTTGCTTTACCAACAAAATTTAAACTGGCTTGTGTTGGAACTACATCAACTATAAATCCTTCATCCTGTAAGCGACGAAGCAAGTCGCATGACTTGTATGCAGAAATACCACCGGCAACGCCAAGTAGAAGTTTGCGACCACGGGGAAACATGGCAATTTTTTAGCTAGCTGAGTCAGCTGGCTTTGGTTCTAAATTTTCGATTGTTAAAAGACCATCATTAATCTCACGTAATGCAATTGAAAGAGGTTTCTCATGAACATATGTCTCAACAAGTGGGCCAACATACTCAAGTAGTCCCTCTCCAAGTTGTGAGTAATAAGCATTGATTTGGCGGGCACGCTTTGCTGCATAAAGAACCAGACTGTACTTAGAACCAGCTTTGTCTAATAGTGCATCAATTGGCGGATTAGTAATGCCATCAAGTGCTTGGTTGGTCATCAAAGTACCCCTTAAAAATATGTGGATTAGCGAAGGGCTAAAGATACCAGTTCAGCCACTGATTGCTCTACTTGGTGATTTACCACTACATAATCAAACTCTTCCGCTGCCAAAAGCTCTTCTTTCGCCCTATCTAGCCTTGCCTGAGTTGATTGCTCCGACTCTGTTCCTCTATTAATCAACCGATTAGTCAACTCTTCCCAAGATGGAGGCTCGATAAAAATTAAAATAGCCTCTTTGGAATTCTTCCTCACTTGTCTTGCACCATTTAATTCAATCTCTAGGATCACATTCTTACCGTTTTGCAATGCCTCATCTACAGCTTTCTTTGGTGTTCCATATTTAGATCCAGCAAAATCAGCCCATTCAAGAAACTGATTATCCTTAATCATTTGGTTAAATTCATTCTCAGCCACAAAAATATAATCAATTCCATCTACTTCACCAGTTCGAATCGATCGTGTTGTTACTGAAACTGAAATCCAAAAACGTTGATCAGTTCGTAGTCGATTTGTTATTGTGCTTTTACCAACTCCGCTGGGCCCGGAGACAACCAATAGTTTTCCACTCTTGCGAGAGTTTTTGATCAAAAGAAACTCCTGCCTTAGTAGCTCAATTTGTCGATGTCCGACACCACCAATTCTACGCGATGGCGAGATGTTTGTTCTTTCAAAAATTAATTGAGCACGAGATTGGCCAATTCCTGGCACAGATTGAAGTAAGTCCATCAATTTCATGCGTGCAATTGATTTACGCTCATCTTTAAATAGATCAAAAAAGAATAATTCACCCGAAGCAACCTGTTCTTTGACCTTGGCCCGATCTTGGCGAGCTAATACAGCTTTTTCACCAGCCCGTCTTCGCGCACGAGTACTTAACCTTGGCGGCAACATCACTACTTCAAAGTGCTTGCGATTTGCTCAATCTTCTTTCGCATTTTCACATCCGAACCATCCCACATACCAGTGATTGATCTACCAATTACGACAAAGTCAGCTCCTTCAGAAATAGCCTCTTTAGGTGACATTACTCGAGCTTGATCAGCCACATCATCACCTTCAACTCGAACTCCAGGAGTTATCAAAGTAGCAGATTTAGAAAGTTCTCTAAGTTGGCCAACTTCAAAAGCGGAACAGACCAGTGATGTTGCCCCTGAGGACAAAGCTTTTGAGGCCCAATTTTTTGTTGTTTCATTTATGTTTAATTTATGACCCATTAAAGAAAAATCTTCCTCAGAAAAAGAGGTTAGAACTGTTACAGCCGTTATTGAGCCCTTTGGTAAAGCTTTAGCGGCCGCACTAATCATCTTACTTCCGCCACTAGCGTGAACCGTTAAGAATTTAGGAGATAAATCAGCGACAGATTCCACTGCTCCTTTTACAGTATTTGGTATGTCATAAAGCTTGAGATCAAGAAATAGATTAAATTCAATCTCTTTTTGCAACTCCTTGATACCTTGTGAACCATGTTTAAGATAAAACTCAAGACCCACCTTGAAATGGTCTATTGAACCACTAGATGCTTTAATCCAAGATTTTGCCAGCTGAATATCTTTTGTATCTAAAGCAAGAATTATTGGCAAGGTCATCAGATACTCCTGTGTGCAAATCCAATAGCATCGCGGAAATCGTTAAACCCTTTTTGTGTCAATAGATCCGATAACTGATTCTTGATTTTTATCACAGCAGTTGGGTCACCGAATGTGGCAGTGCCAACTGAAACCGCACTAGCACCAGCTAAAATTAATTCAAGAGCATCTCGACCAGATGCAACTCCGCCCATTCCTACAATAGGAGTGTTAGGAAATGCTTGGTGAACCTGATAAATCGCACGAACTGCTACCGGCCTAATTGCAGGACCTGATAACCCACCTGTTTTACCAGCTAGTTTTGGTTTCATAGTGTTTGTATCAATGACCATACCTAGAAGAGTATTTATAAGTGCCAAACCATCTACTCCTGCATTGATAACTGCACCAGCGATTTCTGTAATATCAGTTACATCAGGTGATAACTTCGCGATAATTGGAAGCTCTCCCCCAATATTTCGTCTTACTGACTCAATAACTGCAACTGCTGTGTCGGGGTGGCAGGCGAAAACTTGTCCTCTATTTTCAACATTTGGGCATGAGATATTTACTTCAACTGCACTTATCCCAGAGACCGCTCTTAATCTTCGAGCTAATACACCGTATTCATCAACGGTCTCACCTGCAATTGAAACAATAATCTTTGCTTGTTGGGAAACTAACCAAGGAATATCTTTCTCCAAAAAAACATCAATACCAGGACCTTGTAATCCAATTGAGTTAAGCATTCCACTTGGTGTCTCAGCCATTCTAGGTGTCATACGCCCAGTTCTAGCTTTCGTCATAATTGATTTTGTGACGATAGCGCCAATATCTGTCAGCGGAAAAAACTGAGCAAGCTCACTACCTGAACTAGCACATCCGCTGGCAGTAAAAATTGGATTGGAAAATCTCTTGCTACCGATTTTTGTAGAAAAATCTAATGCACTCATCGCTACAACATATCCATTGCTGATTTGCGATCCCAAATGATTTCAGAGCCGTCCATTACTGGTCCATCGATACAAGTTCTGACCATTTTTATGCCATCTTCATGCTTTATAGGCACTACGCAGGTCATGCAAACACCAATTCCACATGCCATTGCCTCTTCTACTGAACATTGGTGTGAAATATCAAACTCTTCAGCAATTTTTGCAATTGCAGATAACATTCCCATTGGGCCACAAGAGTAGATAACTTCAGTTTTATACTCACGAATTAATCTAGGTATTGCCTCACTAATCTGACCATGTATACCCGCACTTCCATCATCTGTAGTTAATGTCAGAGATGAAACACTTCGCTTTCCCTCAAGTGGGGCATAAATTTTGTTAGCAGTACTAGCTCCTAAAACCATATCTACCCGACATCCACGATTTTTAAGTAGCTCGGCTAAAGCGAAAAGCGGAGCAGATCCGTATCCACCACCGATTAACATTGCATTTGCGTTAGAAGTTGGAACACCAAAGGCAGTTCCTAGTGGACCAACTAAATCTACAAAATCTCCAACATTTCTCGCACAAAGCCATTTACTACCTTCACCATGAGCTGCAACAACTAATTCAATACTTCCACCCATTGGCCCTTTATCTAATGCTCTATAAATCGCAAATGCTCTGCGCAAAATTAGCGCAGATTGGGAATCTCCAACTGATATCGCAACGAAGTTACCAGGCTTGCATGCGGCAGCAACTTGCCCAACTGCAAAAACCATATGATGGTATGGACCAACTTTTTTATTGCTTATTACCTCGGCATCAATTTGAACTGCCGAACGATTTATTTTTTGAGAAATCATGACTTCATCCACTCTTGTAGGGATTTGATACTGAACTCATCTTTTTGCAGCGCAGCTATCCCCGCAACTGCTGCTTTAAACCCAGGAATAGTAGTAATGCAAGCGACAGATCGAGCGATAGCAGCCGTTCGAATTAAAAATCCATCCTGCCTTGAACCTCGACCAAGAGGAGTATTGATGACTAACTGAACTAATCCTTTAGTGATTACATCATTTGCTGAGAGTTGATTTGAACCTGGATCTGAATTTTTCCGCACTAACTCCGATGGCACGTTCTTACTACTTAAAAACGCATTAGTACCAGCTGTACTATAAATTTTAAAACCTAATTCATGCATCTCTCGAGCTGCTCGCCAACCTGATTCTTTATCACGCTCTGATAATGAGATAAACACAGCCCCTGATTTCGGTAAGGGCCCAAAAGCTGCAGTCTGACTCTTAGCGAAAGCTAATCCAAAGTTGTTTGCGATACCCATCACTTCACCAGTTGATTTCATTTCTGGACCAAGCACTGAGTCCACACCTGTGCCATCGATTCTACGGAAGCGATTAAATGGAAGTACCGCTTCTTTTACAGAAACCCCATTTGCGTGTCCATCACCTGAGGCCGGTAAGACATTTTCTTTACGTAAATCAGCAATTGTTACTCCTGTCGATATCAAAGCAGCAGCCTTAGCTAATGCGATACCGGTTGCTTTAGCAACAAACGGAACAGTGCGCGATGCTCGTGGATTTGCTTCTAATACATACAATTTCTTGGGGCTACCACTGATTGCAAATTGGATGTTTATTAAGCCTCTAACTCCAACATCTTTTGCAATTTTTTCAGTGGCTTCTCTGATTTGTTTGAGCTGTTCTTTATCTAGCGAGATACTTGGTATCACGCATGCTGAATCACCTGAATGAACTCCCGCCTCTTCAATATGTTCCATTACTCCAGCTAAATAAAGTTCCTCACCATCAAATAAAGCATCCACATCAATTTCGATAGCATCATCTAAAAACTTATCAATTAAAACAGGGTGGTTTGGGGTAATTGCTGTTGCTTTTTCGATAAATCCTTTAAGAGTTTCTTCATCATAAACGATTTCCATTCCTCTGCCACCTAATACATAAGATGGCCGCACAAGAATTGGATAACCAATTTCCATTGCAATCTTTGCTGCCTCATCATATGAGCTGGCCATTCCAAAATTCGGCGCAGTTAAGTTATTCTTCTTAAGAATTTCACCAAATGCTCCTCGCTCTTCTGCTAAATCGATTGCGTCTGGTGAGGTTCCTAGGATTTTAACGCCAGCTTCCATTAGACCTCTTGCAAGTCCTAGTGGAGTTTGTCCGCCAAGTTGAGCAATCACTCCAAGTACTGGGCCTGCCGCTGTTTCAGCCGCGATTACTTCTAGTACATCTTCTAAGGTTAATGGTTCGAAATAAAGTCGATCAGATGTGTCATAGTCAGTTGAAACTGTTTCAGGGTTGCAATTAATCATGATCGTTTCATAGCCAGCCTTGCGCAGTGCAAATGAAGCGTGCACGCATGAATAATCGAATTCAATACCTTGGCCAATTCTGTTTGGACCACTTCCTAAAATAATCACTGCTTGCTTAGTACGAGGAAGAACTTCACTTTCCTCATCATATGCCGAGTAGTAATAAGGGGTAAGTGCTGCAAATTCACCGGCACAAGTATCTACTGTTTTATAGACAGGATGAAGATTAAAGGAATTTCGGGCTAACTTAATCTCAGCTTCAGTTACATTTCGCAGGGTTGATATTTGCTGGTCAGAAAAACCCATCATTTTCGCAGATTTAAGTAGTTGCTTTGTTAGCTCACCAGAGGATGCGATCTCTTTCGCTTTTTGATTAATAATATTTATTTGCTCAAGAAACCAAGGGTCCACCTTAGTTACTTCATAAACTTGTTCGACACTTGCCCCAAGATGCATTGCACGTTGTAACTGCTGGAGTCTAAATTCTGTGGGAATGGCGATTTGTTTCATAAGTGTATTTAGATCACCATCACTCCAGGTAAAACTTGCTCCAGATTTCTCTAGTGACCTCAAAGCCTTTTGAAGAGCTTCCGGGAAACTTCGCCCAATTGCCATTGCCTCGCCGACACTTTTCATTGTTGTAGTTAAACGAGTATCTGCTTCTGGGAACTTTTCGAAAGCAAACCTTGGTACCTTAACAACTACATAATCAAGTGATGGTTCAAAAGATGCTGGAGTTGATTTAGTAATATCGTTCTCAATTTCATCTAAGGTATAGCCGATAGCTAATTTAGTTGCTATTTTCGCTATTGGAAAACCTGTTGCTTTTGAGGCCAGGGCTGAAGATCTTGAAACTCTGGGATTCATCTCTATAACAATTATTCGACCATCTACCGGATTTACGGCAAATTGGATATTACAGCCACCAGTTGCAACACCAACTTCGCGAATAATTGCAATTGATAGATCTCTAAGCTTTTGATACTCAACATCTGTTAGCGTCATTGCAGGTGCAACTGTTATCGAATCACCTGTGTGAACGCCCATTGGATCAACATTTTCAATGCTGCAAACTATTACTACGTTATCTTTATTATCACGCATAACTTCTAGCTCATACTCTTTCCAGCCAATAATTGATTCTTCAAGTAATACTTCAGTTGTTGGACTATGGCGCAAACCCGCACCTGCGATTTGATTTAAATCCTGTTCATTAAAGGCAATTCCAGAACCTAGTCCGCCCATCGTAAAAGAAGGTCTTACTACCACTGGATAGTTAAGTTCCTTAGCAGCTGCAATGCATTCCTCCATAGTGTGACAAATTCTTGATTTAGCAGACTCGCCACCAATATGTGCAACTATCTTCTTAAATACTTCTCGATCTTCACCACGCCTAATTGCCTCAACGTCAGCTCCAATTAATTTTGTGCCGTATTTTTCAAATGAACCACGCTCATATAGTGCTATTGCAGCATTTAAAGCAGTCTGCCCGCCCAACGTAGCAAGCACAGCGCTAGGGCGCTCTTTTTCTAAAATCTTCTCAATTACCTCGGGAGTAATTGGTTCTATATATGTGGCATCAGCAAACTCTGGGTCAGTCATAATTGTTGCAGGATTTGAATTAATTAAAATTACTCTGATTCCTTCACTACGAAGTACTCGGCAAGCTTGAGTTCCTGAATAATCAAATTCACATGCTTGGCCAATAACAATTGGACCACTACCGATAACTAAAACACTCTCTATAGATTTATCTCTAGGCATCTATATCCTTTAATCCAATTTTCGGATTTTCCATTAACTTAACAAATCTTTCAAACAGGTATGAAGCATCGTGTGGACCGGCTGCAGATTCTGGATGATATTGAACTGAAAAAGCTGGTATCGAAATCATCTCTAAACCTTCAACTACTGAATCATTTAGTGAAATATGACTTACTCGACCACTTCCATAAACTGTTTTAAAATCAGTATCCTTTGGCGCTGACACAGCAAAACCATGATTATGCGCAGTGATCTCAACTTTTCCAGTTGTTAAGTCAATAACTGGTTGATTAATTCCGCGGTGACCAAATGGTAATTTGTAAGTTTCAAACCCTAAAGCTCGACCTAAAATCTGATGGCCGAAGCAAATACCAAAAAATGGAATCTCTTCTAGCAAAATGCTTCGAACTAATTCAACAACTTCAACCATCGCTGCCGGATCCCCTGGCCCATTTGAAAGAAAGACACCATCCACATTTAATTCCTTAATTTGATCTAAAGTGGTGGTCATTGGCAGTACGTGAACTTGAATACCCAATTTTGCCATCGCTTTTGGAGTGGCAGCTTTAATTCCCAAATCAATTGCAGCGACTTTAAATTTAGTCACGATACCTTTTGGTGGATTAATGACGTAAGGTTTTTTTGTAGTTACATCCGCTGCTAAAAATGCTCCACTCATTGGGGCGATTTTACGAACGCGAACTACCATCTCCTCTTTAGTAAGGGTTGTATTACTAAAAATACCAACTTTCATTGCTCCTCTATCACGTAAATGCCTTGTGATCGCTCGAGTATCCACGCCTTGAATGCCAACGACATCAGAATCAATTAACTCTTGTTCTAGTGATTTTTCACTACGCCAATTACTTGAAATTGGTGAAGGATTCCTAACCACAAAACCAGAGACCCAAATCTTTTCGGACTCTTCATCGGATTTGTTAACACCGGTATTACCAACATGTGGAGCAGTCATGATCACAATCTGCTTGTGATAAGAAGGATCAGTTAATGTCTCTTGATATCCAGTCATGCCCGTTGAAAACACTGCCTCACCAAAGGTTTCACCCTCTTTTGCCCAAGATAAACCCTCAAAAATACGTCCATCATCTAGAACAAGGTAGGCGGCTGATTTTTTATCCATTATTACCGCTATTCATAATCATGACATTACCTGATTTCAGACTGAAGTTTCCGTTGTAGATAACATCGGTGATAACACCAGGAAGTGTCATACCTTGAAACGGTGTATTTCTACTCTTTGATTTCATTTTATTTCTATCTACCTGCCAGTTAGAATTTGGATCTAATAGTAGTAAATTAGCTGTGCTGCCTTCTTTAATTTCTTGGCCTTGTGTTTTATAACCTGCGATCTGTGCTGGCCTAACCGACATTCGATCAACTAGTTGTGACCAATCTATCAACTTACTTTCAATCATCGTCTTAATCACAACAGACAACGATGTTTCTAGGCCGAGCATTCCAAATGCTGCTGCCTGCCATTCGCAATCTTTATGCTCCTCTGAATGAGGGGCATGATCTGTTGCAACAACGTCAATCACGCCTTCAGCTAATCCTTCTCGCAGCGCCATCACATCTTTTTGGGTTCGAAGTGGTGGGTTAACTTTATAAATTGGATCATAATTTTCTACTAGTTCATCTGTAAGAAGTAGATGATGAGGTGTAACTTCAGCAGTAACTTGAATACCGCGTTTCTTCGCCCAGCGAATGAGTTCAACTCCACCTGCGGTCGTAACATGACAGATATGCAACCTAGATTGAACATGCTCTGCTAGCAAAATATCTCTGGCAATAATTGCTTCCTCAGCTATTGCTGGCCATCCTGGTAAACCTATCCGTGCTGAAACACTTCCTTCGTTCATTTGAGCATTTACTGTCAGTCTTGGATCTTGTGCATGTTGTGCAATGATGCCGTTATAAGTTTTTACATACTCTAAAGCTCTACGCATAATCAGCGGATCGGCAACACAATTCCCATCATCACTAAATATTCTTACAGCTGCTATTGAATCAGCCATAGCGCCGAGTTCAGCTAATTGTTCTCCTTTAATCCCCTTTGTAACTGCGCCAATTGGATTTACATCGCACAAACCAGCTTCCTTACCTAATCTATATATTTGTTCAACCACTCCAGCAGTGTCAGCAACTGGGTTTGTATTTGCCATTGAAGATATCGCAGTGTATCCACCAGCTACAGCTGATGTGCTGCCAGATAAAACTGTTTCTGCATCTTCTCGCCCTGGCTCACGCAGGTGTGTATGAAGATCAACTAATCCTGGAAGCAGCATTTTGCCTGTTGCATCAAGGACTTCACCAGACTTAGCGCCACTAGATTTACTAACTTTTGAAATCAAGTTGTTTTGAATTTCAACATCAACCATACTTCCATCAGCTAATTTGGCATTTACAATTTTTATCATTTATTACCCGCCAATGCAGCACCACCTAGAAGTTCATACAAAACGGCCATTCGAACCGAAACACCATTCTTTACTTGATCAACAATTACAGACTTAAGATCATCTGCGCTATCAGCTGAAATCTCTAATCCGCGATTCATTGGACCTGGGTGCATGACAATTGCATTCTTCTTTAGTTTCATAAGCCTTGAATTATTTAATCCATATCTACGAGAGTATTCGCGCTCAGTTGGAAAGAATGAATCCGCCATTCGCTCTAGTTGAATTCTTAGCATCATAACAACATCACATTTTTCAATTTCACTATCAAGGTCATAAGAGACGGTAACTGCCCAATCACTCACGCCAACAGGCAGTAATGTTGGCGGCGCTACTAAGACTACTTCTGCACCTAATTTAGTAAGTAGTAAAACATTACTGCGAGCAACTCTAGAGTGAAGAATATCTCCAACAATTAATACTCTAAGTCCAGATAAATCTTTCTTATTTTCAGCTAGATGCTGTTTGATTGTAAAAGCATCAAGTAAAGCCTGCGTTGGGTGCTCATGAGTGCCATCACCTGCGTTAATAACAGCTGCTTGAATCCATTGTGTGTCTGCAAGTCGCTTTGCTGCCCCACTACTTCCATGCCTGATTACTACGGCATCTGCTCCCATAGCTTGCAAGGTTTGAGCAGTGTCTTTAAGACTCTCACCCTTACTAATCGATGATCCTTTTGCCGAAAAATTAATCACATCAGCTGATAATCTCTTTGCAGCTGTTTCAAAGCTAATACGTGTTCTTGTGGAGTCTTCAAAGAATAAATTAACCACTGTTTTACCACGCAAGGTTGGGAGTTTTTTATTTGGTCCATCGGTAATCGCAGCTAATTCCTTAGCAGTGGCCAATAAATTTAGCGCCTCATCTTTCGTGAGGTCGGCTGCTGATAGAAGGTGGCCTGTGATCATTTAATTAACTCCACAAGATCTTCTTTGTCGTACTCGCTGAGATGAACTTTTACATTCTCACTCTTTGCAGTTGGAATATTTTTTCCAACATAATCCGCCCTAATTGGCAGCTCTCGATGGCCACGGTCGACTAAAACAGCTAGCTGAACACTTCTAGGTCGTCCTAACTCTCCAATAGCATCAAGTGCTGCCCTTATCGTGCGGCCTGAAAAGAGAACATCATCGATTATGACTAAGTCTT
>Ga0208485_1000154_pt1 | contig 22084 bp, 18 predicted proteins | sample LakMenEpi27Jul12_FD_150707 | JGI IMG/M metagenome (GOLD analysis project Ga0208485, IMG submission 150707) | Freshwater microbial communities from Lake Mendota, WI - 17JUL2012 deep hole epilimnion (SPAdes) | ecosystem: Environmental > Aquatic > Freshwater > Lentic | place: Lake Mendota, Madison... | reverse complement strand
CGTAAGTGTTCACAGGGGTAATTGATGACTCAAATACCGTGAAATCGAATGTGTGAAGTAGTCACAGCTATGAAAATCACAAGTTAATCCATCTGGAGTACAAATGAATAACTACGCAAAATATAGTCGTATTTATGACTTATTTAGGGGCAGAAATTTGTGGGAGTAAAGACGGAGAAGTTTGACTCTTACGCTTGGCACTGATAGCTGAAGTCATGAACTCCAAAACATTTCGACGTTGAGAACGAAGAGTAGTAACAACAGTTAACATTCTGGACACAAAGATACTACCAGCTTGGGATTGAGAACCAAAACTAGTCCGTCTCCAGATAACCGCCGGACGGATAGCACGTTCAGCCGCATTATTTGTGGGTTCAACATCTTCAACTTGGACAAACAACCACAAAGCAGGTTCAATCTTTAAAAGTTGACGACAAGTTCTCACAGTTTTTGCCAGTGGAGTGTTCTCTTTACTACCAATCTCATAATTAGCAGCTTCCAGTAAAGTAGACTTGACAGAATTGCGAATTGGTTCAACTGCTAATTGAAACCCGCACCGGGTTAAAGTTCCATCTCTAACTTGATACCAAAGGTCGAATAATTTTTCAAGTTGTTCTAGAAGTGCAGTCCCGATTTGCTGGGATACCCCACTTCGCTCGGATATTTTGATAAAATCTCGTTTCAAGTGCGCCCAACACACTTGTCTTTGGTCTTTGTCTACCCAGTTGTATGAGGCATAACGATCTGAGGTTAAAATTCCCTCAAAGCTTTCGCCCAACAAATTCTTGGCGGCATCTGTACACCGAGTTAGTGTAATTTGAAAGAAGGTTACTAATGGTGTAACGGCTGTCCACAACCAAGCTTGACTATTTTTGCTGTTACATCCATCCGTGTTTTTTTGACTAAATCTGGTTTCATCTGCACCTACTACTGCCGCATTCTGGATGTAGGTTTTCGCCTCTTCTACCGCCTTTTCTACCGAGTTACTTGCTTCCATTCTCAGTTTATTGATTGTTCCTAAACTAAGTCTGATGTCAAATATTTCCGCCATTGCTGTTTTCACCGTTCTCTGACTATGGCGATACAGTCCACTCAACACCGCAACAAGAGCTACAACTCTTGTTCCATAATGATTCGGATCTACCTCTTCTGGTAATTTTGCTCTTGTACTCTTACCACATTCTCCGCATTCGAGTTGATGTAACCGATGTTCTATGACGATGGGTTTGATGGGTGGTATTTCTACTTGCTGGTATCTGTATGGGTTTACATCTTCTCCTTCCAACTGCCCTCCACAGCTACTACAGGAATCTGGCTTATGATTTTTTACCTCTGTACAATCAGATTCTGGATACAGAAACTTTTCAAATCCCTTGTGTCCTGGTTGTCCTCCCCTTTTTTTCCCACTTTTTTTCTTGGTTGGTTTCTTTTCTGCGTTGAGTGGGTCGGCTGATGGTGGTGATGATGAATTCTTTGATGTTCTATTTAGTTTTTCTTCTAATTCTTGTATCCACTGCTCCATCTCCTCCATCCGTCCTTTGACACTGGTTGGAGTTTGTTCCCAATCCGTTTCCGGTATTTCTGTTTTATAGATGTGGCAGATGAGGCTGATTTTTTCCATGCCTTCTACTCTACCATGTCTTTCTACTTATTTTTTCTCGTATCCGAATTCATCCTGTGAACAGTTACATTTTGAAGTTGCTACTACTTTAAACAATCTAGCAGAAATTTATCGAGAACAAGGACAATATTTAAAAGCTGAACAAGTGCATTTAGAAGCTTTAACGATGCGAAGAAGTTTATTTGGTGATGAACATCCTGATATTGCCCAATCTTTAACTAACTTAGCGGCTCTTTATACATCAACAGGACGCTATTCTAATGCAGAACAAATGCACTTAGAAGCGTTGGCAATGAAAACCCGATTGTTTGGAGAAGGACATCTTGATATTGCTTCCAGTCGTAAGCGTTTAGTTGGTATTGCAACTGTGCAAGATAGAATTGTGCAACGTCTGCTTTTAGAGGAGTTGTATTTCCCTCTAGAAGAAACATTTGTTGATTGTAGCTACGCTTATCGTCCAGGGCGAAATATTCAACAAGCCGTACAACAATTGTTTTCTTATTATCAGTATCGTCCTACTTGGATTATCAAAGCTGATATTGCTCAGTTTTTTGATAATTTATGTTGGGCTTTGCTTTTAACTAATTTAGACGCTTTGCAGTTGGAAAGTAGAATATTGCAGTTACTGGAACAGCAATTAAAAGCTGGAATTATTATTGCTGGGAAACACATTGATTTCGGTAAAGGTGTGTTGCAAGGTGGAATACTTTCTGGTGCATTAGCTAATTTATATTTGACGGTTTTTGATAGGAAATGTCTGAGTAATGGAATTAATTTAGTCAGGTATGGAGATGATTTTGCGGTTGCTTGTAGTAGTTGGAAGGAAGCTAACCGTATCCTCGATAAAATCATAGCTTGGTTGGGAGAACTTTATCTCACTTTGCAACCTGAGAAAACACAGATTTTTGCACCCAACGAAGAACTGACATTTTTGGGTTATCGCTTTGCTAATGGGAAGGTTTATGCACCAACACCTCCAGAACCCAAGCTGGAAGGAGAATGGTTAACTAATGCTTCGGGTACGCCTTATTTTCGTCCCAAGGAACGACCATTCAAATTTGTTTCTCGTCCACCAAAGGCTTGTGATATCAGCAAGCCTGTAAGTTTTCCTCGCGCCCCCATATCTCATCTTTGGCAGGAATCTATGACTACATTATATATCACAGATCAAGGTGCTTATTTGAGTGCTAAAAATCAACAGTTCCAGGTTTACTATCAACAGGAATTAAGAATTAAAATTCCTGTTGTGCGAGTGACAAATATTGTATTATTTGGTTGTTGTAATGTTTCTCATGGTGCGGTGAGTGTTGCCCTACACCGACGGATTCCGGTTATGTATTTGTCACAGAAGGGCAGATATTTTGGTAGGTTACAGACTGAAGGAATGGCGAAAGTTGAATATTTAGCGCGTCAAGTAGAGTGTTCACAAAGTTCTGAATTTACCAAGAAGCAAGCGGAGGCTATAGTACGAGCAAAATTGCATAATTCGAGAATTATGTTGATGCGATTAAACCGTCGTGTGAAATCCGAAAAAGCTACTCAAGCTATTGCTCAAATAGAATTGTTTATGGATAAATTACCATTTTCTGAAGATGTGAATATGTTGCGTGGTTATGAGGGGATAGCTGCAACAACATATTTTCAAGCTTTGGGTTCGTTGGTGACAGGAAAATTTACATTTGAGAAGCGGACAAAACGACCTCCTACTGATCCAATTAATAGTATGTTGAGCTTGGGGTACACATTATTAAGTCAAAATGTGCATTCGTTAATTCAGTCAGTAGGTTTACATACTCACTTTGGAAACTTGCACGTACCCCGTGATAATCATCCAGCTTTAGTATCTGATTTAATGGAAGAGTTTCGTGCTTTGGTTGTTGATTCTCTGGTAATATATCTAGTCAATCGAAACCTGTTTACAGTTGACGATTTTACCTCACCAGATGAACGTAATGGAGTGTATTTTCAACCTCATGCACTCAAAAAGTTTCTCAAGCATTGGGAAGAAAAGCTACAAACAGAGGTAACTCATCCTCATACGGATTGTAAATTGCCTTATCGCCGTTGTATCGAGTTACAGGTGCGAGAATATATTGCTTGTTTAATGGGTGAGGTTGAGGTGTATCGTCCTATGATTTGGGATAAATAAAACTTATCTGTTTGCTTGTTTCGGGGCTGAAGCCTAAAGCCCCAAACCCTGATTTTTTCGTCAGCAGCCCCGGTAGGGTCACACAGTAACGGTTTCAGGCTTTTTTATCCAGAGTTATTCTCAATTTAGGCTCTTGATTTTGAATAAATTTGACAAGCCCCGAAAATCTGCTGTAGGATCTCCACCAGGTAAGGCTTTCATAGCCTAGCTCTTTTAACTTCTTAGAAAGTTGAACTAATGGAAACGTTCAATTTTTACCTTGCCTGACTCACAAACGAAATTCTTTTAACTTCTTAGAAAGTTGAACTAATGGAAACCTTAAGATTAGCCTCGTGGAAGAAACCAAGCATGGCCTTTTAACTTCTTAGAAAGTTGAACTAATGGAAACTATTAATCAATCCTCCTATATCCTCTGGGATGTCATACTTTTAACTTCTTAGAAAGTTGAACTAATGGAAACCATCAGTTGCATCTATACACAATATGTCGTCTGTATTCTTTTAACTTCTTAGAAAGTTGAACTAATGGAAACTTAACGCATCGGCCTCATCATAACGCCCAAGCTCAGCTTTTAACTTCTTAGAAAGTTGAACTAATGGAAACGCGGGGCGAGTGCTGCAATAAGCGCATTTGGCGCTGCTTTTAACTTCTTAGAAAGTTGAACTAATGGAAACAATAACTAATATTCCCCATCCATAGGGTGGAGAAAAGACTTTTAACTTCTTAGAAAGTTGAACTAATGGAAACTTTGCTATAGATCCAGGTTCGGCACGACTTATGCCTACGCTTTTAACTTCTTAGAAAGTTGAACTAATGGAAACAACTAGATGTGGCGATGCTATCGCCAATACTAATAAACTTTTAACTTCTTAGAAAGTTGAACTAATGGAAACGACCTTTTATCCCCGAGAACACTTGGGGATGAATACTTTTAACTTCTTAGAAAGTTGAACTAATGGAAACGTTCTGCCTCCTGCTCGATTATATATTCCGCATCAAGACTTTTAACTTCTTAGAAAGTTGAACTAATGGAAACGGCTTTCAATATTTGGCTGCCAGTTACACGAATGCCCAACTTTTAACTTCTTAGAAAGTTGAACTAATGGAAACTATATGTTATGCAAACGACCGAATATATGAAAAGCGACTTTTAACTTCTTAGAAAGTTGAACTAATGGAAACGGGTCTTTGGTTTGAAACAAAATCTCTAAAAACGCTTTTAACTTCTTAGAAAGTTGAACTAATGGAAACCCCCTGCCACCGGTTGAATGTCTTGCCACAGGCAGAGCTTTTAACTTCTTAGAAAGTTGAACTAATGGAAACAAATTACAGAAAGGGCAGGTGTCCCCTGAATCCGATCTTTTAACTTCTTAGAAAGTTGAACTAATGGAAACTATACCTCGTCATTTTTGTCGCCGTCTAGATCTAAACACTCTTTTAACTTCTTAGAAAGTTGAACTAATGGAAACAATCTTGAATCCCGTACGTTTCTGGAATGGTCAAATTCTTTTAACTTCTTAGAAAGTTGAACTAATGGAAACTTCCTCGGGGGTTAGGTTCTGAATCCCCTCTACGTTCTTTTAACTTCTTAGAAAGTTGAACTAATGGAAACATTATTGACAATTAAAGTCAAGTTTCCTTCCCAGACTTTTAACTTCTTAGAAAGTTGAACTAATGGAAACCGTGGCCACAGTAATGTGGGATCCCCTCAAGATTTACTTTTAACTTCTTAGAAAGTTGAACTAATGGAAACCTGGTCGGGGAAGTCTCTGTTGTCTTCCGTAACAGGCTTTTAACTTCTTAGAAAGTTGAACTAATGGAAACTTTTGTAAGCCTTCCTTTCAAAATCTGCTTTAACAGCTTTTAACTTCTTAGAAAGTTGAACTAATGGAAACTTGGAGTGATTTACTACCCCAATTTTTGGGGCAGTAACTTTTAACTTCTTAGAAAGTTGAACTAATGGAAACTTCTTGCACCCAACCAGGTGGGACAAGGTAATATTGATTTCTTTTAACTTCTTAGAAAGTTGAACTAATGGAAACAGTCAAGCCCTACTATAATCTGGTCAACGACTCCAGTTCTTTTAACTTCTTAGAAAGTTGAACTAATGGAAACTCGTCGGCTGAGGCTAACGCTGGAAGTCCTAAGAGCTTTTAACTTCTTAGAAAGTTGAACTAATGGAAACTGGAAACGCTGGAAACGCTGGAATTAACTTTTAACTTCTTAGAAAGTTGAACTAATGGAAACCGTTGTGTCTGGATGGTCAAATCCTTTGACTCTGTTGATCTTTTAACTTCTTAGAAAGTTGAACTAATGGAAACTGTGGAAACCAGATGCGGAAGAATCAGTCTGCGTAAACCTTGAAACCTCTTTGGAAGTTGAATTAAAGAATACAAACCATAAATCCTATATCCCCAACTTCTTTGAGAAATCGGGGATATTTTTAAGCGTAAATTATTGAATTATTAATTATTCAAGTTAGATACAGAATAAAACTTATATACAAACTTATACACAAATGAATTTGAATTATATATTAGGTTATATATTCATCTGAGAGTATGTAATTAAGTAAAAACTAAAGCCAACAAAAAACAACAACATCCCACTGTCTTTAAACTTTTTACTCTTAACTTTTTACTTAATTCTAACCATGTCCACAATTTATATCACCGAACAGGATGCAAACCTTCAAGTCCAACACCATTATTTAAAGGTGTTCCATCAACAAAAACAATGTGTGAGTCTCAGGATAAGTAACGTTAGCCAAATCATTATTTTTGGTAACATCACACTACCAAAAGAAATAATTAAAGTTGCAGTTGCTCATCAAATTCCCGTCTTGTACATAACTCCATTTGGCGAAATTATTGGTAGATTAGAAAACACATCACAACGACAATATAAATATCTAACCTGTCAACGCCAACGTATACGCAATAGGGAATTAAAGCGTGCGACAGCCGAAAGTATGATTTGGGCAAAATTGCATAATCAGCATAGATTTCTGCAAAGTTGGACTCGTCATCATGCCAACTATATAATCCAACGCGCCTTAAATTATCTGACGCTATTGATAGATAATTTACCGACAGTAACATCCCTAAATGAATTGCGTGAATACAGTGAAGAAGCCGATAAAATCTACGACAGTGCTGTTACTTCCATTCTCGGTTTCTATAACGTATGTTCGCACATTAACCAAAAGCCCATCAATGGATTTTTGAATTTGGGTTATCAATTGCTAAACCAATACATTTACACCCTGCTTGACAGTGTAGGACTTCATCCCAATTACGCAATTTTATCTCGTAACTCAGATTACGAATTGCCTTTAGCATGGGATTTGTCCGCAGAATTTCGTGCGCCAATTGTTGATGACTGCGTACTAAATTTTGTCCGAAATTTTTCTCATACTAATGGTAATGGAAAAAGCCACTCACGAACTATCCTGCAACGTTTTCTCCAACATTGGGAAGCACAATTAAGAACTTTTGTGATACATCCCTACGCCGGAGAAGTTAGCTATCGCCAGTGTATGGATTTACAAGTGCGTGAATATATCGCGTGTTTGCTAGGCGACGTGGAATACTACCGACCTCTTGCATTCAAACATCATCCTGCACATTTTGACATTGCTGATGCTGTTGTACCAGTGCAAGTACCGTTAGCGTTGGTGAAGTAGTGATGTTTTATTTAGTATGCTACGACATTGTTAGCAATACCCGCCGCAACAAGGTAGCAAAACTCTTAGAAGCCTACGGTTTACGGGTGCAAAAATCTGTTTTTGAGTGTGTATTAGATGAAAACCAATATACAAGTCTATCTAAATACCTGACTCGACTTGTAAATAAAGGCGAAGACCAAGTAAGATTCTATCCCATGTCTGCCCACACTCGTTGCAAAATAGCAGTTGTAGGAATGCAACCTGAGTTTGTTGTTGACGATGCGGCGTTTATTGTTTAGTCGCTACGAGTTTTACACGGTATTTACCAATACCAAGATTAATATACCAAAATGACTGATTGGGAAAAAGAGCGATCTCCTCCTGCTGCGTGATCAAATTTAAGTGATGATCAAACACTTTTGATCTACTATTTCCTACTGCGTGACTATATCTGTGCTTGGGTCTAGTTAGATATTCACGTAAAGAATGAATATCAAATTCCGTCTCATTTTTACTTCCAAAGCTCAAAAACAACTTGACGTATTAGCTCATCAAGATTGTAAGCAATATCGTAAGGCTTTTCAATTTCTATCAAAGTTTGGTTCATCCTACCGCAGTTTAAGAACCCATCGTTATCAAACCAAAGGCGGTGATATCTGGAGTTCTTCTGCATCAATGGCGAAAAGATTCTATTGGCATTTTTCAGAGGAACACACAATTGTAGTCACACACTTAGATTCACACTAATCAAGTAAAAAAATTAAAAGTAAAAATAATATTGATTTATCTAATTATTTTTGGCTTTTTACTTTTTACTTCTGACTTACTTTACTTCTTTTACCTTTTTACTTTTACCTTATTCCTATGCCCAATCCTCGTCCATTACAAATGCGAGAATTACGGCTAATTTCAATGTATAGCCACTGGGAATTTGGCATGACACCACAGCAATTTTACTCTAAATGGGCAGTTAGCTATGAGCAAATAGCCCTGATATGTTCTCGTTCTGATTCCACTGTTAGGGGCTGGTTTAGAAATGGACGTAACCGACGTTACCCAACACGTAATGATTTACTTCATCTAGGATTTATGGATTTTTTGCTGGAACATTACGAGGAGATTCCTGACCATATACAAGGCTTATTACGCTTTGTTTGTTGATAGTATTTTACATACACAAAAGTATTCATCTGTCAATATCATGTAGACCTGTTTTGGTATATATCTCCTAAACTAATGTGATTTTAGGCAATTCAAAAGACATTATTCAGGCAATTTTCAGCAATTGTAAGAGGTTATTATGACCTATTTTGAGCAGTTACATCCGTGGTGCATAGTTCGTAATTTCCCTAGTCAAGATTGGATAGTAGTAGCGAGATTTCGTCGTTACAATGATGCAACTGCTTACTTACAAGTGCTGCAAAGACAAGCGAACAATGTCAAGTTTGTGGTGAAATTTAATTCCCAAACCTGAATTGCTTGACTTCACAAGAAGTCGAACTAATGGAAACATTGGCATTTAACTCACGCTAGACGTGCTAAATCTCCAGTTAAAAATTATAACTGGAGATTTTTGCCTTTTTACTTTTTACGCTTTATTTTAGAGGATGAATGCTCACCTAATATCTCAATATCTAAGTGTATTTATGTAAAGATAATTTTATCTAAACATGGTCTTGTTTTACAATAACCGGAGTGACTTTTATTTATTTAAGTGGGTAATCACAATAAAACCAAACTGTGTAAAGAAAAGTAAACAAGGCTAAAACCCTTTCTCCCCCTGCTAGAAAGCCCCCTACCTTATCCCAACGACAATTTTTAACGCCAACCTACTTAATTGAGGTGCGTTTGTAGCTGGCAATATGCCCACACTAGAAGAGTCTTATTATTTCTTATACATCAAAAACCAAATGAATTTTTATCAACGTAAGTTATATGCACTACTACAAGCGCCTGAATTTGCTGATTGGGGAAACGATGTATTATCTCAATTAGAATGTCTAACAAATGACTATGAGGATTTAAAAGCTTGGTGGAATGGGGTCAATAGCAATCAAAAAGGTGAAGATGCCCAAGCGATCGCCTCTGCATCAGACCGCGTTAATTTATTTCCCATAGAACACAGCGAAAACCCACCACAAGTTACTGTGCGTCATCCGATAAGTGGGCAAAAACAGCAAGTTACAACCTTACAGTCCCCAAGTAATGCACCAGATATCAGCCAAATAAAAAACAAAGCCGAAGCGAAAGAAGTCTTCTGGTGGTTTTGGAGATTTTATCCAGAAATATTAGCAGCTACACAACCTGATGCCCTATTATTCCCTGCACATACAGTCATCCCCGACTGTCCACTACATAGTCACCAAAGTACGGTATCAGCATTGACAGGTGCAATGTTTCCTGAAGAGTGGGAAGAAGGAGGCTCAAAAACACCCTATCTACTAATATTTTCCTTCTCACCAGTACAGGAATTTATCAAATCCTCGCGGAAATTCCTTGATTTTTGGGCAGGTTCATATCTACTACATTACCTTAGCAGTAGGTTGTGCTGGCATATTGCCCAAGAATTAGGACCGGATGCTGTGATTGTACCTTCCCTATGGAGTCAAGAAATAATTGATGCGTTGATTATTCAAGAATATCCTGATTTTAGATCTGATTTTGAACGTCTCCAAGAAGATAAAAAAGCCCCAGTGGAAAGGTTTATAGATAAAACATCCACCAGCTTAAGTACTGCTGGATTTCCTAATATGATTACAGTGTTGGTTCCTGGGAAAGAAGCAGCACAGAAATTGGGAAATGAACTGAAACTAAAACTAACCGAAGAATGGGTAAAGATAGGCGAAAAAGTGCAACTTTGTATCAGAGAAAAAGTAATTGAATATTTAAAAAAGCCAACTACAAATATAGATAAAATATTAGAAGAAGCTTTTGGTGATTTAACTAAATTATCAGATGAATTCCTCAAACCCTACAAACACGAACTGAGACTTATTCAACAAGAAAGCTGTTGGGAGTGGAATAAACTCTGGAGTGAACAACTCAAGCATACTTGGGAACCTTACTGGGCTGCGGTTCCTTTAGGTAGTCCAGATTTACCACTAATTAAAGATAAAGAAAATAGTATTTTTGATCAAGACTGGATTAAAGTTCAGCAAGAAATCGCCCACGCATTGATAGATTTACCCTCCCAAGCTGAAGCAAGTGTTTATAACACTTTAAATGTGGGGACTTGGTGGGGAAGCCTACAACAAAGATTGCGGATATGTCTAATTGCAGTCAAAAATACTCGTGACTGGCAAATCCCCACTGCACCAGGGGAACGCTCAACTATATCGGGACAATTTAGTGCTGTTCACCCCCGGTTTAACTATACCAAATTTGCAGAAGGAGCCGGGACTCATGCTAGTTCAATGCGACTATTTTGGCTACTAATATCTAAAGCATTTCCAGGATTGTTTAATGGTTCTGAAAAGTTGAATGCCTTGGAACTCACAAAGCGAATGGCATGGGTTTATGGGGGAGTTGCAGAAGAATTGGGAATTGATGTCAAAGAGATTGTCAAAAAAATTAAATCTCATCATTCAGAAGAAAACCGGAAATTTCAAGTTATCAGAGAAAATCAAGTTATTTACGAACGACTACTCAGATTTCCTAACTTAACTTCCATTGCTTCAGCAAGATTTGTCCATGATCATCCAGAACTAGCTAGTAAATACTGGGATAATCTTAACCATAAAATTAAATTACAGTTACCAAAATACCATCGGTTTTTTCGTTTCTTAACTCGGTTCCGTTCCTCTCAAGTTCCAAAAACAGATAGTAAGATTAATCTTCTAAACCGGTTGAGAAATAATTATAACGGTGTCATGTTCTCCAGTAAATGGTTAGCTGATGATATGGGTTTACAAGGTGTAGAGGTTCATACTCTCAGAAACATAGTTAACCAAGCACATAGCAAAACAGGTTTTGGTGATAGCAGTCCCGCAGATTGGTGGGTAATTATCCTAGCTGATGGTGATGGTATGGGCAATTACGTTTCTGGAGAAAAACTGAAAAAATACAAGTCTTATGTTGAAGAAGATGCTGTTGATAAAACTCATGACAATTTTGACAATAATTTATTTAATCAGTTTCTTCAGGAAACAACCAAGCGCATGGGTCCAGCTACCCATGTGGGTCTTAACCGCGCTCTGTTAGACTTTTCTAACCGTCTTGTCCCCTATTTAACTGAAAAACGCTTCTGTGGCCGTGTCATTTACAGTGGTGGTGATGATGTGAAAGTGGTTTTACCTTTGGAAGACTTACCAGAATATCTCTTATCATTACGTGCTGCATGGTGTGGTGGCGAAGACCCACATCAAGAATTTACTAATTCTCGCAATGATACAGAAAACAAAGTTACTGGCTATTGGCATCCTACTGACAAGGTAAAAGGATTACCCAAACGTCCTCACTTCACGATGGGAAAGGATGCAACCATGAGTGCAGGTGTGATAATTGCTCATAAAAGCGTTCCTCTCCCTACTGTTCTAGAAAGCTTATGGGAAGCAGAAGGAGAAAGGGCGAAAAAAATCCCTGGTAAAGATGGTCTTTGCTTCCGTGTAATTTACGGTGGTGGGAATCAATTAGAAGCACTCATGAAAGGTGAGTTACTAGAAGCATGGTGGGAATGGGTCAAGGAATATGAAACTTATCAAGAAAAACTCAGTCCCTTACTGTATCGGTTAGCAGAAGAACTTCCCCGTCGCGTTGCCATTACTGATAATTACTATTTATTCTCTAAGGCAGCTAAAGTCATCATGGACAGTCGTGATAGCAGTAAACAACTTGAGCCGACATTTGCGAAAATTGAAAAGTGGTTAGATAAATGGGAAGATTGGGTAAAATCAGCCTCACAAAATAATTTTGAACCAATTGGTACTACACCAGAGGATTTAGGTAAAATTTTGAGATTTACCGCTTTCTGGATTGATAAGCGGGTAGAACGGTTGAAATGGGGTGAAAAATAGTATATGCACTGGTATAAGATTACTCCTTTAGATTTACTCCTGTTTAGAGATTGCAAACCCTTTAGCCCTGGTGATGGTTCATGGGCAAAAGGCTTATTTCCACCGATGCCAATTACAGTATTTCAGGCAATGCGATCGCTTTTACCACAAACCAATCATGAAAACCGTATTCAGCGCAATCTAAGCTTTCTCGGACCATTTTTATTAGACAGTCAGCAAACTTTATGGCTACCCACGCCCAAAGATTTAGTTTGTCTATATCCCCCAGGAGAAGACCGCAAAACTGCCACTGATAATTGGAGCGAAATTCTACACTTAGAACCCATTCCTAAAGATGAAGAACCATGGAAGCATTTAGCGTTTGATCAAGAAGAAATCGCTCCATTAGTTCTGAATAAAAAATGGGATGGCAATATCAGTCCGCCCAAACCTTGGATCAAAGCTGAAGCACTGTTTGGTTATCTGATAGGTCAGAAAAGTAATATTAATTGCGAGCAAAAAGACTCTGAAAAACCTAGCAATAGTTGGCATAAAAAAGACTTTCACCATAATCCTTGGAAGACACAGGTATTACCTCATATCCAAATGCAATCTGACAAGCGACAAGTTAAAGATGCTGATGGTTACTTTACCGAAGTTGCAGTTCGTCTGGCAGATGGATGGTGTTTTGTTGCGGCTTTGAGTGGTGATATTTTACCAAGTGAGAGTATTGTCCGGTTGGGAGGAGAGGGACATCGGGCTTTAGTATCGCACCTGGAGCCAAATGACATATTGAAAGGCCAACTTGATTTTTTGCTAGAGAGCGATAGAGAACAACTTGATGATTTGAGTAAAGGCGAACTAACAAAACACTTTGCAGACCACACGGTTCAAAGATTATGCGATCGCTCTTCCACCCTATCAAACTTTGCATATCTCCTGATACCCGGACTAGGGCTATTTGAGGAAACAAGTTACAGAGCCTATCCCCAAGCTTGGAAGGAAAATCTCAAAGGCTGTGCTACTGATAAAGCTTTACTATGGGGTGGTGTCTCCACGTTGCGTAAAGATATAGACAACAAAACAAGGGAGGAATCTGCTTTATTACCGCAAAGAGCATTTGTACCGCCGGGGACAGTATATTTATTTAATGACTCAGTATCAACAAATCGGCAACTTTTACCCAATGGGGATGTAAATTGGTTACAGACTTTTAGAAGGCTTAATTATGGAAAACTTTTATGGGGAAGAAGGAATTTAATCAATGAGTGATTTTCGTACTGGATATCTTTATGCACTTGCACCAATTCATTGTGGTGGTGAAGGTGATTTAGGAAACATCTTAGATATTGTCCGCGAAGTACACACGGATTTTCCTTATATTCCCGGTTCTTCCCTTAGAGGTAGTGTGCGGTGGGATGTAAACTCTATTGATCCAGCTACCGCAGATAAATTATTTGGTAAGGAATTAAGTGCCGATGGACAAATGGGAGTTCATCAAGTTTGGTTTGGGGATGCTCGTTTATTATGGGTACCAATGCGAACAATGGCAATGGGTAATCGTAATGTATTTACCTGGGTAAGCTGTCATTCACTAATCCGCGATCATGCACTACTATCTGGACTACCAATTAGTGATTTGCCTAATCATCCTGTAGGAACTCAAGTCGGTAGTTATTACGTTGCTGATGCTCAATTGCAAGTTTCTGGACTCACGAACGAACAAAAACAAGCGATCGCACTAGCTGGGGATTGGCAAGAATCACTTGGTAATGCAATTCAGTCAACTTGGAATAATAACCGGATTGTCCTTCTTGATAGCGATTTTCAAACTTTAATGGAGCATTCGCTGTGGACACAGATTCGCAACAAAATTAACAAATCTGAAGATAATGAAGATGATTCTGAAGGTGGTGCAGAAATATTTTGGACGGATGTTTGTATTCCCAGAGATACTATTCTTTACTACCCTTGGGGTTATAAATTAAACAAAACTAATCCTGTGGCGAAAGATGAACATGATTGTTTGATGGATGTTTTGACTGGCTTATTTCAAATCGGAGGACAGGCTAACGTCGGGCGAGGATGGGTACAGGGATGGGTTACAAATAATACTTTACCTGTACCAAAAACAAATCAACTTATCCAAGTGGGAGCATAGTCATGGTTCAGCCAGAGCAAATGAGTCTGACGGCTCATCAACATATTCAAAAATATCTTGAAACCAGCCCCAACCCTGCAATTAGCAAAGAAGAGTTAAACGCGATTTTAAGGTTATCTCAGCATTTGCGGGTTTTTGGGTTACTCTCAGCCGCTGCCTATGTCAACCAAACAAATGCCCAAGAAGGAAAAGTGCGATCGCGTATTCTTCCCGTGTGGAAATCGCTGCTTGGTCAACTGATCAATTCAGAAACACCACCTTCTGAAGAAGAACTGCGCGAGATGATTGTTCAAATGGCAAAAGAAGAACCAGCAAAATATATGGCAACTTGGCGCAAGTCCATGATTTTATCTAACCATTGGAATTTTTGGGCAAGAGCTTATTCTGCATAATTTAACTTTTAACTTTTAACCCTTAACTGAAGTTATGTACACTGCACCTCAACTGGTTAATTTATTAGAAAAACAACATCAACGTCGAGGAACACCCAACTTATTTAAAAAAGGTACTTTTACTCTGCAATGGAGAAGTAAAGTAGGTTCATTTCCTCATCCCGATGTAGAGACGATGGTTTCTGCGGGAGAACCTTGTGGTACTTGGCACGTTGCTAATGGACGACCAGAAGATAAACGTGCATTAGGCAAAAAATTAGCTCCAATGCCAGAACTTCCCTTGAATGCTTATATTCCTGGTTCTTCAATTCGGGGAATTGTGCGTGCGTGGGCAAGAGAACGCTCCAGCATTCGTCAGCAAATGTTGGATTTACTGGGGTATCAACAAGGAAATGTCATTCAAGAAGGCAAAATCGAATTTTTAGATGCATGGCCTGAAACGGCAACCAAACTTGTTTTAGATATAGTTAACCCACAAGAAAGTTTTCAAATTTATCATGGTAAAGAACCTCAGCCACTTTCAATTTATACTTTGGGAGATGGTGAAGATCCTATTCCAGTGACAGTGGCAATTCGTGGGATTCTTGGTAAGGCTAGTCCTCAAGATGTACAAACAGTTTGGGAATGGGTGCAGCAAGCACTTAGCGTTCATGGAGTTGGTAGTCGTACATCTGCTGGATACGGTCAGATTAAAGCACCTAGTGACTTTAGACCATCAATAGAATTGCGTCAAGTTGAAAATGGCTCCACTACTAAAACCTTTGAGTTTAAACTTTACAGCCAAGGTTGTTCTGGTGCTGATAAAGACAAACAAGAGTTTCGTCCTTCCCACTGGCGCGGTTGGTTGCGTTCTTGGATATTGCGGTTTTTATTGGGAGTCATGTCGAAAGATAACGCGGAGAGAACCTTATGGGAACTCATGGGAACCATAGAACCAGATACCCACAAAGGTTGTGTACAAATCCGTATGATTCCGGGGGAAGAGATTTGGGGCGATAGCTCAAGTAACCAACCCTACTTTTATGTTTGGGAGGGGAAATTACAAGTTACTGCACCAAGCGAAATTCTCAACAAAATTATTTTACCAATTATCCGATTTGCAGTTAGTACAGGCGGTGTTGGTAGAGGTTGGCGACGACCATTACATATTTTCTATATGGAAACTAATAACAGATCTGCAACACGGGGAAGTCATTTAGTTATCAAACACCAAATTACTAATCCAAAGACTAAAAATCGAGAGACACAAGTTTACAGACTGCCACCTAAGCCAGAAAATTGGACTTCTACCTATGATAATTGGTTGACGGCTGTGCGATCGCAGTGGGCTGACAGAATCAACATTAATGCCAATCAATCATTAGAAGCTGAGGTATTTTCGCCCCGTACTTGCGCCGTTTATGCCGTTCCCGGACCCTATGCCAATCCCATAGACGAGAATGATTTTGAGTGGCTAGAAACTGATGGGTTAGCAACTCGTGGAGAAGGTATGCACCTGATTTACGAACAAACTCCTCCGCGCAATTATAAACGTAATCCAGATATCGGAGGAAATGCAGCCGATAAAAATCCTCATTGTTCATGGGCAAGTATTAAGCGAATTAATATCCCCAGTAAAGAAATAGAAGTAGATTGTCAAGAAATTGTTTGCTTATTTATGGGAGGAAAATCAGTTCAGTCAAATCATATCCGCACCCGGTTTCTTCAAGACTTAAACGAAATAGAGGGCAATGTACATTTATTCGGTATTTCTCCATAAATTATTCTGCTGCACAAGCGAACGGGAAATTACGCAGAATTAGTTAACATTTCTTCCAAGCATCAGCAACATAAGCCGAATCAACCACAGTACCAATTAAATTTACAGGAGTATTTGCTGACGCATAGTATTTAACTTTTTGTGATAGCCCATCAATAGCATTAATTCTTTGCTTACCAGGACGAATATAAACTACTAAAACAGCCCTATTTGGTAGTAGATTAAGAACTTTCTGAAGTTGGTCAACTACTCTGTCTTCTACTAATTTACTGACCTCTATTTCTGTTAAATTATTTTTCTCTGTATCTGCAATTAATTGGTAATTTACCAAGTCTAGAATTACAACGTCGCCAGAAAGTTTAATGCGTTTGGCTGCGTCTATAATTCGTGCAGATTGAAATCCTCGTTGTGCCAATAGTTGATATTCTTCTGGATAATCATCTGGTATGAGTGGCTGCTGTTGTGGAATGACATAATCAATAGATATTCCTCCAACTACTTTTTCTCTGTCTAAAATTTGTTGAAGATTACTAACTTGTTGTCCCACGATTTCGCTGACTGATGTTTGTAGTCGTCGTTCAACTTCCTGACGCACTAGCTGACGTGCTTCTTTAAGACTTTGATTAAACAGGTAAACACTGATAGCCCCAGCTACTCCTAAAATTAATGCCAGTACCACAAACGAAACATTAATTGCACCAACAAAACTACCAAAACTATTATTCAAACGTGTATTAGCATCTTGTAGAAACTGGATTTGGCTTTTGAGCAGTTCAATATCAGGTACTGGTGATGGTTTGGGAGTTGATGGATTTGGGGTAGGAGTTTGGGCGACGAATAACACCCGATTTTGAATTAGCCAGACTCCAGCTAAATTATACAGATTTTGCAAGTGCATACAGAATTATTTTATTTCCAGTTTATTTTCTAGTATATCGGCAGGGTACTTTGCATTAATCACACAAATAGACAAGAATCTGCTAGAGAACAATGTCCACTATACCAAACCCGACTTCCCCACAAATTAATGCTTCTGTCCCCCAAGAAACTATTACTGGGGTAGTAGAACGTCTCACTTTTTATTCGGAGGAGTCTGGCTACACAGTAGCACGCTTAACTCGCTCCAGTATCAAAGATTTAACAACCATTGTTGGCAGTTTTGCTAATATTCAACCAGGGCAGACACTACAACTAACGGGTTTTTGGCGCGAACATCCCCAATATGGACCACAATTTCAAGTTATCAACTATAAAGAAACCAAACCAGCTACACTTACCGGAATTGAAAAATATTTGGGTAGTGGATTAATTAAAGGTGTTGGTCCCGTCACAGCAAAACGGATTGTTGCCCATTTTGGAGTAGAAACCCTAGAAATCATTGAAAACCAGATTGACCGTTTAATTGAAGTGAATGGCATAGCCAAAAAACGGATCAAGTTGATAAGAAACGCCTGGGAAACTCAAAAAGCTATCAAAGAAGTGATGGTGTTTCTGCAAGGACATGGCGTTTCTACTATCTATGCAGTCAAGATTTATAAACAGTATGGGGATAAAGCGATCGCTATTGTCACCAATAACCCCTACCAATTAGCGACTGATATCTATGGTATCGGGTTTCTCACTGCTGATAAAATAGCCCGTAATTTAGGAGTTGCACCTGATTCTCAGTTTAGATATTGTGCCGGACTTGTTCATGCTTTGAGTGAAGCTGCTGAAGATGGTCATTGCTACTTACCACAACCAGAACTGATTGAGTCCGTAATTAAACTACTGACTACTGAATCTCATCAGCCCACAGAACAGGCAATAACTCAAACTATCGCGGACATGGCTTTGAAAGATGAGTTAATCAGAGAAAAGGATGGTGATACATTACTTTGCTACAAACCTACTTATTTTCATACTGAACAAAACCTTGCCCAACTCATACATCAGCGTTTGAGTCAGCCTGTTACTACTGACATTCCCCGCGTTCGTGCTTGGCTAGAAAGATTTACACAAACTCAAAAAATAGAACTTTCCCAACAGCAACAGGAAGCTGTAGAAATAGCGGCTTATTCCCCGATCATGATTCTTACAGGGGGTCCAGGAGTGGGTAAAACCTTCACCACCCATACCATAGTCAGTTTATGGAAGGCCATGGGTAAATCCATTGCTTTAGCTGCACCAACAGGAAGGGCAGCACAACGGTTGGCGGAAATGACTGGTTTAGAAGCAAAAACCATACATCGTTTATTGGAATTTGACCCCAGAACCAGGGGTTTTAAATCTGACAACGACAACCCTTTACCTCAAACAGCAATTATTGTTGATGAAGCCAGTATGTTAGATTTATTTTTAGCATACGCCTTAGTCAAAGCAGTTTCCGTCGGCGCACAACTTTTGTTGGTAGGAGATATTGACCAGTTACCATCAGTGGGACCAGGTAGTATCCTTGCTGATTTGATAAATTCTGGCAGAGTGCCAGTGGTGCGACTAACTCAGGTATTTCGTCAGGCTCAACAGAGTGCGATTATTACAGCAGCTCATCAAATTAACCGGGGACAGTATCCCACAATTGAACCAATCAGTAATTCCCCAGTTTCCGATTGTTTGTGGCATGGAGGAGGATTTCAGCCAGAACATGGGGTGCAAACAATTTGTGAATTAATTACAGACTTAATCCCAAAATTAGGATTTAACCCCGCTACGGATGTACAAGTGCTTTGTCCGATGTCAAGGGGTTTAGTGGGTACTCGCAATCTGAATACTGTATTGCAGGAATTAATTAATCCTAAAAGTCCCGATAAGGTAGAGATTACAAGGGGTGGGATGACATTACGGGTAGGTGACAGAATAATTCAGCAGACTAACGATTATCAAAGAGAAGTATTTAATGGTGATTTAGGAATCATCACGGACATAGACACTGTTGAACAAGAAATAAATGTGCAGTATGGCGAACGTTCTGTAGTTTATGATTATGCTGACCTAAATGAGATTACTCTAGCTTGGAGTGTTTCTATACATAAATCCCAAGGTTCTGAATATCCGGTGGTGATTTTGCCTTTTTATATGCAGCACTATATGATGTTGAGTCGTAATCTACTTTATACAGGTTTAACCCGTGCTAAAAAGTTAGCAATTGTAATTGGGGCAAAAAAAGCTATATCTTTGGCTGTGCGTTCTACTGATGATATGCGACGATATACACGGTTACAACAAAGGTTGGTATTGTGAATAAGTTGAATTCATGTAATGTTAGGAGAGAGTACAAATGTATATAAACGAACGTAAAGTAGTAAGAATATCTGAATTAAAAACAATTTCTATTCAGTTTCCTAAAGATGTTTATATGTTAGCTGTATGGGTACTTGCTAATGATTTAGCTTACTCTAAGCAACATTCAGGTACTCGTCGAACAACAATTCATGGTTTATCAAGTAAACTATCTTATTTGACACGAATTAACTTACAATCCATTAAATCTCAATTTGCTGCTGCTGGTTTTTCTGATGAAGCTACTATTGAACCAGATGATAATAACCATCCTCATGATATTTTTCAATTAATCACTGGGGAAGATGAAAAAAGTTCACAAAAATACTGATATAGTAAATGTTTAAATCTGGAGGATAAAATCATGGAATTTACTGGAACTTGGCATATTTATGAAATGTCGAATTGGGATGATGAATATTTTAATATGGAAGTACAGGCTTATATTGAAATTGATGAACAAGGAAATGGGGAGTTTCAGTTTGGATTGGTTACTGGATATATTGATGGCGATATTGTTAAAGATGGCAATGCTAACAAATTAGAATTTACTTGGGAGGGTAATGATGAAAATGATGAGGCTTCTGGTAGTGGTTGGTTAAAATTGGAAGACGAAAATGAACTGGAAGGAAAAATTAAATTTCATCAAGGTGATAGTTCTACATTGTTAGCAAAACGGGCTTAATTATCTAAATTGCAATAGACTATGAGTGACTTTGACAAAGAAGTAGCCAAAATAGAAAAGTATAATCAACCAATATTGGATGGGTTTAAAATATGGCTAGAGAAAGCTAATCTTTCAGCTAAAACGATAAAAAACCACATCTTAAATATTGAGTTTTTTGCTGAATATCTTGTTAGCTATGAACCATTGCAAAAACTTGATGAAGCAGATGATCAAGATGTTTATGATTTTCTATTAAATTATTTTCCACATAAAGCAATGTGGGCATCTGAAAGTAGCACTAAATCTTACCTGGGTTCTTTTAAAAAGTTTTTCTTGTATATGGTGGAAACCCAGAAAATTAGTCCTGAGATAGAAGCTGAAGTTAAAGAAACTATCAAAGAAGGTAAACAGGACTTTCTTGATGCTGTGAGTGAGTAATTACCAAGATGCCAAAATCCAACAGTTTTGAAGAACAATATCCCCATATTAACCGTTTTGTAGAAGAACACGGCTGGATAGAAATTGGGGATAGAGAATATATTGATTCTTTTGTCAGAGCTTATGATTATGGTGGAACTGTATATGAAGGGAAAAGCAGTTATCCCACAATAGAAGCTGCTTTTCAAGATTTAGAAAAACATATCAAAGCATATTTTGAAGACTTGGGAATCTAAATGATAGCATTATTCAGCAACATTCCCTGAAGAAAACCTTATTAAGTGGGCAATTGTCGTTGATATTCAATTCTAATGTAAGGTCTATTCGGTGTTACAAACGGCAGACGGGAAATTTCTGTTAATCCCCATTTTTTAAACTGACTCAGTTCAAATTCAGATAACAACCAAGGTGGTCCATCTGGTTCAGCTTCTGTTTCTCGAAAACCTGTAATTACTAACAGAGTTCCCCCGATTGCAACCGTAGAAGCAACTGACTCAATAGCTAGAGAACGGACGTTTAATGGTAGTGCTTGAATGTTTCTACATTCATAAACTAAATCAAAAGCTTGATGCCATTGACTAGGAATTGCTAATAGGTCGGCAACTGTATAATTAACAGATGAGTTAGGGAATCTTTCCTGACACCAACTAACAGCAGTGGGTGAGATATCAAAGGCTGTGACGTGATATTGTTTTTGTGCTAACGCTTCTGCATCGTCTCCTAAACCACAACCAATGACTAAGGCTTTATATTTTTCTTGACTGGGGTGATGGATATGTAACCACTCTTGTAAATATTCATGCGGGGTCAATTTTGCCCAAGGAACTTGATTTACATCACCAAGAGATTCTGAATAGACAATTTCAAACCAAGATGATGGGTTTCCTTCGGCAATCGCTTGGTTAGCTAATTCTTGAATTTTCTGTTGTATGGGTTGTTGTTCGGTCATTTTAGAAGGGCGGTTTGATAAAGTCGGTGTGG
>Ga0208485_1000152_pt1 | contig 22139 bp, 25 predicted proteins | sample LakMenEpi27Jul12_FD_150707 | JGI IMG/M metagenome (GOLD analysis project Ga0208485, IMG submission 150707) | Freshwater microbial communities from Lake Mendota, WI - 17JUL2012 deep hole epilimnion (SPAdes) | ecosystem: Environmental > Aquatic > Freshwater > Lentic | place: Lake Mendota, Madison... | reverse complement strand
AGTCGAGACCGTTCACCCCCAAGATTAAAGCGAATTACTATTCAATATTTAGTTGTGTGCTTATTGTACGGAACAGTGATGACAAGTAAGAAATCACCTGTTAATTATGCGGAGAATTCTCTCTTTAAGATTGAGTAAAGCCACATATCGCACCATTCGCCTTTAAAAAACTCACCTTCAATAAATGTGCCTTCGCGCCTCATTCCAAGTTTTTCAGCGAGATTTGCAGAAATCTGTACCCGAGTATCAATATCTGCAATTACTCGGTGTAAATCAAAGTTACTAAATGCGTATGCAAGTAGTGACTTTGTAGCTTCAAATGCATATCCCTTGCTCTGAAAATCTTGATGTGTAACCCAACCTATATTTGAGGTTTTATGTTCTTTTGAAATCAATCCCATGTTTGATTGCCCAATAACTTTGCCAGAACTCTTTACCTCCCAAACCAAAACAATATGATCATTAACCTCTACTAAATCACTTTTTGCAGTATCTATTGTCTTTTGTGCTGCCTCTTTAACCTGCTCCATCGTTCTAGCAGGCCAAGGTATATATCGCACAATTTCCGGATTAGATTGATACTCATATAAATCTTCCACATCACTCATGAGTATTGGGCGCAAAAGTAAACGCTCCGTTTCAATTCGCAACGTCATTTATTTAGTTAGATTTACCTGATCGGCGATTAGATACTTCGCGCTCGACTTCACGATTAGATTGGCGTTCCATCAATGTATTTCGCTTGTCATGAGCTTTCTTTCCCTTAGCAACTGCGATCTCAACCTTGGCTTTGCCATCTTTAAAGTAAAGTGAAAGTGGAATTAAGGTTAAGCCACCTTGTTTAATCACACCTGAAATTTGAGCAATCTCTCGCTTATGCAAAAGTAATTTACGATCTCGCCGTGGTGGATGATTTGTCCAAGAGCCTTGGTTGTATTCAGGAATATGAATACCACTTACCCAAATCTCACCATCTTTAGCCATCGCATAACCATCAGTTAATGAGGCGCGTCCTGCTCTTAAGGATTTAACCTCAGTACCAGTTAATACCAATCCACACTCATAGACCTCTTCAATAAAGTAATCATGACGGGCGCTTTTATTTTGGGCAATTACCTTCTTGCCTAACTCTTTGACCACAAGCAACCCCCAATCTAAATTGTTTGGTGGTAGTTAAACCTTTAGGTATTTACGAAGGGTTAGTACTGATGCTACTCCTGAGACAAGTAAGCCAGTTAGTAGTAACCAAGCACTTGCCACCCAAACATCTTTCCAGGTGAAAAATTGGGTAAAGGTCAAAAGTGGCGCCACTTTGGAATCCACAATCGCTTTAAAGCCAGCAAGAAATCCAGTTGAAACTAACCAACCAAAGACAGCTGCGAATACTCCTTCAAGTAAGAAAGGTAACTGGATTGAAAAACTAGATGCACCAACTAACTTCATCACCCCAGTTTCACGCCTTCTATTAAAGGCGGCAATACGTAGGGTGTTGCTAATTAATAATGCGGCGGTTAATACTGAGGCTGCGCCAATTGCTAGGGCGCCATTTCGCAATACCCCAAGTAATCTAAAGAACTTCTCTAAAATTGCTTGCTGATCTTGCACAATATCAACACCTGGCCGGCCAGCGAACGCACTTTCAATTACGGCAAACTTTGTTGGATCCTTAAGCTTTACCCGAAATGATTCTGGAAGTTGATCTGGTGTGACATTTTGCGCAATTGCAGATCCTTTAAATCTTTCTTGGAACCGCTTAAATGCCTCACTCTGTGATTCATAATAAACCTCTTGCACAACCGGTAGTGCTTGCAAATCCTTTTGAATACCAATTTTTTGATCCTGCGTGATTACCCCATTGGCGCATGATTGACCTTCAGAGAGTGAGCCACATAAAAATATTGAAACCTCAATCTTGTCATACCAATAATCTTTCATAACTCTCACCTGTGAGTTAGCAAGTAAACCAATGCCAAGCAGGGATAGTGAGATTGCAACTGTGATAACTACTGCAAATGTCATAGTTAAATTTCGGCGCAGGCCAATGCCCACCTCACTCATTACAAATTTAGCGCGCATTTGGTAACCCTATCTTTTCTTATCTTCGCTTTAGCCGGTATAGCCATAGACACCACGAGCCTGATCTCGGATGACATGACCACCTTCTAATTCAATAACTCGCTTGCGCATCTGATCGACAATTCCAGCATCATGGGTTGCCATTACAACTGTGGTGCCCTCCCGGTTGATGCGATCAAGTAATTTCATAATTCCTACCGAGGTGGCTGGATCTAGATTTCCAGTTGGCTCATCGGCAATCAAAATCGTTGGGCGAGAGACATAAGCTCTGGCGATGGCAACTCTTTGTTGCTCTCCTCCAGATAACTCACTTGGCTTTCGATCCCCTTTTTCTTCAAGTCCAACTAACTCTAAAACCTCTGGCACATCTCGACTGATTTGTTTATTTGAATAACCAAGCACATGCAATGTGAAGGCAACATTTTCAGAGACGGTTTTATTTGGCAGCAATCTAAAATCTTGGAAAACAGTTCCTACCTGTCGGCGCAGCTCAGGCACCTTATGGTTTGCCAGCGTATTTAAATCTTTACCCGCCACATGAATCACGCCCGAGGTTGGCCGCTCCTCGCGTAATACCAATCTTAAAAAGGTTGATTTACCAGAGCCAGATAATCCAACTAGGAAAACAAATTCACCCTTAGCGATTTCCAGATTCACACCATCTAGGGCAGCTTTATCCTGTCTTGGATATAACTTGGTTACATTCTCAAAGCGAATCAATTTAAAACCCTTCAATGCGGTGTGTAGATCAACTAAGAGTAGTTTAGATAAGTAATCAGATTAATCTGGTGATTTACCACTACTTTTCGCAATTAAAAGCTGGGAATTAACGCAAAATGTGAGATTACTCGCGCCCCTTGCGCCATTTAATACCAGCCTCAATAAATCCATCAAGATCACCATCTAATACACCAGATGGATTTCCAACTTCAAAATCAGTTCGCAAATCCTTAACCATTTGATAAGGAGCAAGTACATAAGATCTCATTTGATTTCCCCAAGAGCCAGAGTTATCACCCTTTAATGCATCCATCTTTGCGCGCTCTTCTAATCTGCGACGTTCTAATAATTTAGATTGCAAAACTGCCATTGCTGTTGCACGATTTTGAATTTGCGATCTTTCATTTTGGCAGGAGACCACAATTCCAGATGGCAAGTGAGTAATGCGCACAGCAGAGTCGGTGGTATTTACACCTTGACCACCAGGACCAGAGGAGCGGTAAACATCAACTCTTAAATCTTTTTCTTCAATCTCAATATGATCACTTTGTTCCACCACTGGCACAACCTCAACGCCGGCAAAGGAGGTGTGGCGGCGAGATTGGGAATCAAAGGGTGAAATACGAACTAAGCGATGTGTTCCTTGCTCAACTGAAAGTCGGCCATAAGCGTATGGGGATGAGATTCTAAATGTGGTTGATTTAATTCCCGCCTCTTCGGCGTAGGAGGTTTCTAAAACATCTACTTTGTAATTATGTCGCTCGCAGTATCTAACATACATACGCATCAACATCTGCGCCCAATCTGCTGCCTCAACTCCACCAGCCTCTGAGCGAATAGTCATCAATGCATCACGTTCGTCATACTCACCACTTAGCAGCGTCTGCACCTCAAGATCATTAATTACTTTTGTTAACTCATCTAACTCTTTATCAACATCTTTAAATGCAGCTGCCTTATCACTTTCTGCCGCTGATAACTCAACCATTACCGGCAGATCATTTAATCTTGATCTAATTGAGTTGATCTTATTTATTGTTGATTGGGCTCTAGATAATTTACTAGTAATTACCTGTGCTGCTTGTGGGTCATCCCAAAGATTTGGCACACTCGCCTGTTTTTCTAGATCGGCAGCGGTCTCGATTAATTTGGGCAGGTTTAAGACCTGCTCAATTGATTTAAGAGTTAAATCAACCTTGCCTATCTCATCTTGATAATCACGGGCGGCCATGGGGTAAGGGTAATCTAATTAGGGATGTATACCGAACTTGCGCCAACCTTGGTGGTGATTGTTACTTTATTTAACTCTTCACTATGAATAAATGGAATCTGGATTGGCAGATCTCCAACAATCAAAACTTCGGCAGATACTTCATACAGTTGGCAATTAAATGAGCTAACTTGGATACTTTTTCCAGAGATCTGCACCTGTTTTATGAGTGAATAGAATTTTATGTTTGCTGCCAGGCAATCAAGGGGTACTCGTTTGTTATTACTAAATCTGTTGAGCTGCGCGTAATAGGCCAAGGTGTTAATAGATTGCGCAGATTTATTTATAGCACTCTCTGCAACATTAGTTAACTCTTTCTTTACTGAGTAAGCAGATGCGATATTGATTGATATAAATGACAAGCTCATGGCTAGTAGGAAGAAGCCAAATGAGAGTGGAATCAATGATCCACGGCTTTGAGCTTTGAGCCACTTTTTTATCGCCATAGATCTACATACTCTGAAGCAGATGCGGTTTGATCATTTCCTACTTTGATTGTGGCAGTTACTAAATTACCTGGCATAAAACAGGGATAAAAAGCGCAGCTGAGATTTAGTTCAATCGCTCGCTCTTTTTTAGCACCCCTAGATTGTTTAGATTTATAGATCTCAATGACTTGAAAAGCTCGCACCATTGCTAACTCCTCATTAGGGCTACTTACAAATGCTCGCACACTCTGTCTTGCCAGATTCTTACTTTCTGAAATAGCCATTGATTGATTTTGAATAGCGGTGATGAGGATTAGAAAAGCTGTGAAAAATGGAAGGGTGAAGATTACAAACTCTGCAATTGCAGAGCCTTCATCTGACTTATTTATAAAGTTAATTACTCTCATCCTCATCAACTGCAATAGCTAATACTTTGCGGCTTGATATGTTGCCAAAATCAATAAACTTTTTTGTATTTTCCACTCGATCTGCAACCAATACTGAGCCACCACCAATTAATGGATATCTTTGGTAATCACTAGATTCACCATTGATCGCAATCTTTGCTACCTCTCCTTGGGTAAGGTTGGTATCAGTCATCACATTAAATTGCATGAAGATCAGTTGAAACATAACTAAAAATACAAAAACCTGCGGAAGTATGGTTAGAAATGATTCAACTGATCCACGGCTTTGGGCAAGTAATAGCTTGCGCAACTACCTGATACCGCCCATTGCATCCAATGAGTTGCGCAAGATTGTGGTTAGTTTGGGCGCAGCAATTGACCAAATTCCAGTTACTAATGCGGTGGTCATTAAAACTACTAATACCCAGCCCGGGACATCCCCGCGGCTTTCTTTTTTAATAAATGTTGCTGCCCTTGATTTTAAAAATAGATTTAACTTAATAAGTTGCAGTGAAGGATTCATATAGCTCCAAAAATGTTTGTGTTTGGAAACTATAAAGATTCTAAATAACTAAAGTAATCACCAATGAAAAACTGTGGATTACTTTAGTTAAAACTACAAGATGCTATAGACCAACCTCAGTTAGTGATTTAGATAGTAACTCTAAGCCCAACTTGGCATCACTTTCAGAGATGTTGCAAGGTGGCACCATATGAATGCGATTGAAGTTATTAAATGGCATCAATCCATTCTTCTTACAAGTTGCCACAATCTCATTCATCTTTGGACTAGATGCACCATATGGTGCAAGTGGTTCACGGGTTTTTCTATCGGTGACCATATCAACGCCCCAGAAAACACCTGCGCCTCTAATGTCACCAATTACTTGATGTTTTTTAGCTAATTCATTTAAGCCAGGACCAAGAATCTTCTCTCCAATGCTGGCAGCATTTTCAACCATCTTCTCATTCTTCATCACATCAATTGTTGCAACTGCAGTTGCGCATGCAATTGGATGACCTGAGTAGGTAAGTCCACCAGGAAATACTCTCTCATCAAACGTTTTTGCAATTTTCTCGGGAATTATCACGCCACCAAGTGGGATGTAACCTGAAGTTACTCCCTTGGCAAAAACAATTAAATCTGGAGTTGATTTTGAGTGCTGGAAGCCAAACCATTTACCAGTTCGACCAAAGCCAGACATAACCTCATCGGCAATCCAAAGGATTTCATACTTATCACATAGTGCCCGCAGTCCATCTAGGTAACCAGCAGGTGGCACCAGCACACCAGCTGTTCCTGGCACTGATTCAATTAAAATTGCTGCAATTGTTTTTGGGCCTTCAAAAATAATTGTTTGCTCTAAATGTTCAAGTGCTCTCTGGCACTCCTCTTCTTGATTACTTGCCCAAAAAGCGGTGCGATATAGATAAGGACCCCAGAAGTGAACATGTCCAAAGCCAAACTCATTTGGAAATCTTCGTGGATCACCAGTTGCATTTATCGCAGAGCCAGTATTGCCGTGATAGGAACGATAGGTTGATAAAACTTTATGTTTATTGGTGTGAAGTCTGGCCATTCGGATCGCATTTTCAATTCCATCTGCGCCACCATTTGTGAAGAAAACTTTCTTAAAACTATCTCCGGCAACTGAAGTAATTCGCTTTGCCGCTTCATTTCGTGCCTCGTTAGCATGTTGCGGAGCAACTGTTGCCAAAATATCTGCTTGCTCTTTAATTGCTGAAATTACCTTTGGATGTTGATGACCAATATTTGTGAAAACTAATTGACAGGAAAAATCTAAATACTTCTTGCCATTAAAGTCCCAGAAGTAAGAACCGGCGCCGCCGGCCACTGTCATTGGCGAGATCTGTGCTTGGGCCGACCATGAGTGAAAAACATTGGCACGATCATCAGCAAAAACCTTTGCTGCTTTATCTGGGTTATTTTCTGGGGTACTCACATTGCTCCCTTTTGGCTGGCCTAATTATGTAGCCCAATCTAATCACTTATCCTCTTATTTTGGTAGGAAGGGGCAATTTCATGGCGGTAAATCCTTTGAGGTATGGTTGCGATATGGAAACTATTTCACACTGGATTAATGGCGCATTATCAAATGAAAAGTCAGACCGAACTGGTGATGTGTATAACCCAGCTACAGGTCAGATTTCTGCAAAGGTAAATTTTGCAACACCGCAAACTGTTGACTTAGCTGTCAATGTTGCCACCAAAGCATTTGAGACTTGGCGACACAGTTCATTAACAAAGCGCACCCAGGTTTTATTTGCTTTTCGTGAATTAGTAAATCAAAACAAAGAGAAATTAGCGGCTCTGATTACGAAAGAGCATGGCAAAGTATTAAGTGATGCCTTTGGTGAGGTAACACGTGGCCTAGAAGTTGTGGAGTTTGCGTGCGGTATCCCCCATTTACTAAAGGGTGGATTTTCCGAGGAAGTTTCAACTGGTGTTGATGTTTACTCAATTCGCCAACCATTAGGACCAGTTGCAGTAATTTCACCATTTAATTTCCCAGCAATGGTGCCAATGTGGTTTTTCCCAATTGCAATCGCATGTGGAAATACCGTAATTGTTAAACCTTCGGAGAAGGATCCAAGTGCAATTATGTTGGTTGCTCAATTATTAAAAGAGGCTGGCCTACCAGAGGGTGTATTTAACGTGGTGCATGGCGATAAGGTCGCAGTAGATTCACTTTTAACCCACCCTGGAATTAAGTCAGTTTCATTTGTTGGATCAACTCCAATTGCAAAATATGTTTATGAAAATGGCACCAAAGCTGGCAAGCGAGTGCAGGCCCTTGGTGGAGCTAAAAACCACATGATCGTTTTGCCTGATGCAGATTTAGATTTAGCAGCTGACGCCGCAATTAACGCAGGCTTTGGCTCAGCGGGTGAGCGATGCATGGCCATCTCTGCAATTGTTGCAGTTGAACCTATTGCCGATAAGTTAATTGAAAAAATTACTGAACGAGCTACCAAGATTAAAACTGGTGATGGCACAAAGGGTGCTGATATGGGCCCACTTGTTACCAAGGTTCACCGCGACAAGGTTGCTTCATATATTGAAGCTGGTGAAAAAGAGGGCGCCAAGATTGTTTTTGATGGCAGAAAAGTTGTTGTAGATGGTGAAGGATTTTGGCTTGGACCAACCTTGTTTGATCAGGTTAAGCCAAGCATGAGCATCTACCAAGAGGAGATATTTGGCCCAGTACTTAGCGTTATTCGGGTAAAGAGTTATGAAGAGGCGCTTAAGTTAGTAAATGATCACCAATATGGAAATGGCACTGCAATCTTTACTAATGATGGTGGCGCTGCCAGACGTTTCCAAAATGAGGTTGAGGTTGGCATGGTTGGTATCAACGTACCGATCCCAGTACCAATGGCTTACTTCTCATTTGGTGGTTGGAAGAACTCATTATTTGGCGATTCACATGCGCATGGCACAGAGGGTGTTCACTTCTTTACTCGTGGCAAAGTTGTTACAAGTAGATGGTTAGATCCAAGCCATGGTGGAATTAATTTAGGTTTCCCGCAAAATACTTAAATTAGCCGCGAAGAGTTTTTGCTAATTCCTTAAAGTCATTAACCATAAAATCAACCTCGGCTTGATCATGGGCCAGCGAGATTAACCACTGCTCATCTAATCCTGGTGGCGTCATAATTCCATGGTTTAACGACCATAAGAATGAAAGCTCGGCAACTTGGAAATCAGTTGCTTTGTAATCGCGGTAATTTCTAACCGGGCGATCAGACCAGGTAACGCAACCTTTAACACCAAAACCTACGGTATGGGCAGGTAATTCATACTGATCAATAATTTCGCGAATTCTAGTTAATGCTTGAATATTTAAGGATTCTGCCTTTGCTAATGCCTCTGGTGTGCAAAGTTTATCTACAGCTCTAACTGCAGCCATTGCCAAGATATGACCATTGAAAGTTCCAAGGTGTGGCATACGACCATCAGTTACCGGCTTCATAAATTCAGATTTTCCACCAAATGCTGCAAGTGGAATTCCGCCACCAATTGATTTTGCTAAGCAGATTAAATCTGGAATTACACCTAACCGTTGAGCAGCACCTTGTGGGCCGGCGGTTAATCCAGTCTTTACCTCATCAAAAATTAAAACAATTTTGTATTGATCACATAGCTCGCGAACCTTTTCAAGGTATCCCTCATCAGGCAAAACAATTCCAATATTTTCTAAAACTGGCTCAACAATAAAGCAGGCGATAGTGGCAGAGTGTTTTTCAAATACCCGCTCAAGTGCCTCGATATTGTTATAAGGAACCACATATGACAAACCTGGAACAGATGCGTTGCCAATTACTGAGTTCGGAGCATCCTCAGGTCCTGCCTTATCTAAGGATGGTTTGGTTGAAACCATAAGAGCATCTCCACTTCCGTGGTAGCCACCCTCCACCTTAACTACGCCCTCTTTGCCGGTATAGGCACGAGCTGTTCTAACTGCATACATAGTTGATTCAGTGCCTGAGTTAGTAAATCTAATTTGATCAATTCCAAATCGACGGCATAAGCGTTCGGCAGCATCTCGTGAATCTGGAGATGGTGCGGTGTAAAGGGTTCCAATATCTAATGTGCTCTTTAGCTCAGCCATTACTAGCGGGTTTAAGTGACCAACCAACATTGAACCAAAGCCCATGGATAGATCAAGCATCTTGCGGCCATCAACATCGACCATCCAGGCACCTTTAGCTGACTTAATTGAGATTGGATATGGATCAAAGGATTGGAAAGTTGAATGCGCACCCAGTGGAATAGTTTTTAACGCAGTTAAATACTCATCACTTGAACTCTTAAGATTTGATTTATACAAATCAAGTTGTTGTTGAAATAATTTTTCAAGCCGAGCTGTATCAAGCGGTTTTGAATGTGTTGGTATCGAACGGAAGGTTTGGTTGTGGTGCGTTTGTGTTTTCATGCGGGTTTGTACTGTCAAAGGGTCCTAATAGACCTAAGTTTGGCGTGCACTCTCCTAGTCAAACGTTATCTTACATAGGTAGTTTAGCAGAGTTAAATTTTTAAGCAACTACGATAATTTCATGCGTAAATTTATGATTATTTATTTAATAACAAAAAGTTAACAAAAAAAGATGGTTTTTCCCATTTAAATTACCACTTTTAAAAGCAGGTATTATCTATGCATGGTAAATAAGCGGGTTGATTTAAATGCTGTGCAAATTGAGCATTTAAAAACTTTAGTCACTGGTCAAGTTTCAACTAATGAAACTGTTTTAGATCAACACGGCAGAGATGAATCTGCGATTCCACCAGTGCGCCCATCAGCGGTTGTTATGCCGCAAAGTACTGAAGAGGTTTCAAAAGTTTTGGCTTACTGCAACGACCAGAAGATTCCAGTAGTTGCCTTTGGCGCTGGTTCATCACTTGAAGGACATGTCTTGCCTTTATTTGGTGGAGTATCTCTTGATTTAACTCAAATGAATAAGGTGATTGAGGTAAGAGGTGATGATTTAATTGTTCGAGTTCAACCTGGCGTGCATCGAATTGCACTGAATGAGAAGTTAGCCAGCTCTGGATTATTTTTCTCAGTAGATCCAGGTGCTGATGCCACTTTAGGTGGCATGGCAGCCACCGGTGCTGCTGGCACCACCACAGTTAGATACGGTTCAATGCGAGATAATGTTTTAGCACTTACTGCTGTTATGGCAGATGGCACAGTTATAAAGACTGGCCGGGAGACAAGAAAATTATCAGCAGGTTATGACTTAACAAGATTACTAGTTGGTTCAGAGGGCACATTAGCTGTGATCACCGAGTTAACCCTTCGCGTCTTTGGAATTCCAGAGAAGATGGCAGCAGCCATTGTTCGATTTAACAATTTATCTGATGGGGTAACTGCTGCAACTGCGATAGTTAGATCTGGTATCTCAATTGCAAGATGTGAGTTTTTGGATGCAAAGTGCATTAAGAATGTAAATGCTCATGATGGACTTAATTTGGCTGAAGTGCCAACCTTGTTTTTCGAATTCCATGGCTCACCACAAGGAGTTGCCGAAGATGCAGCCTCTGTAAAGGAGATAGTGGAGGAGTTTGGTGGATCTGATTTTGAGTGGACAACTGATGAAGGTGCAAGAAGAAAATTATGGCAAGCAAGACATAATGCTTACTGGGCAGGAATTGCAGCAAACCCAGGAAAGCGCGCAGTTAGTACTGATGCTGCAGTTCCACTTTCAAAACTTGCGCAAGCGGTAACGGTGGCAGAGGAAATACTTAGTAAACATCCTTATCCATTTTCAATACTTGGACATGTTGCAGATGCAAACTTTCATTGTTTTATTGTTACTGATCCGGCTAAACCAGCTGAGTTAGAGGATGTGCGTCACATAACTCATGAGATAACTATGAAAATGATTGAAATGGGCGGCACCTGCACAGGCGAACATGGAATAGGCTCAGGAAAAATTCAGGCATTAGAGGCAGAAACTGGAGCGCCGGCGGTTAGTATTATGCGCTCAATAAAGAAAACTTTAGATCCAAACAATATTTTAAATCCTGGGAAGGTGTTTAACTAAATGAGTCTAACTGTCTGGGAAGTAACAATCGCAGCATTACTAGCAGTACTTGCCTTTGACTTAGCTTTAGCGATAATCCGCAGAAACAAAGAGACCTCGATGAAAGAGGCAGCTGCTTGGACAATTTTCTATGTCAGTGCTGCAATTATTTTTGGATACTCACTCGGTGAATGGAGCACTACCCAGGCTCGTGGTGAGTTTTTTGCAGGTTGGATTACTGAGTACTCATTGTCAGTTGATAACTTATTTATCTTTATCTTAATTTTGGCAAGATTTAAGATAGATAAGACCAAGCAGCAATTAGTTTTACTTGTTGGAATTATCATGGCGCTGGTGCTTCGTGGAATCTTTATTGCCTTGGGAAGTGCTGCTATTTCAAGATACACATGGGTTTTCTACATATTTGGCGCCTTCCTGCTTTACACCGCTTATAAGTTAATTAATGAATCTGGTGAAAAGGAGTGGAAAGAGGGCAAGTTAATTACCTGGTTTAGAAACCGTGGTGCATCTCCCCTAACTATTGTTTTGGTGGCTATCGCTTTTACTGATTTAGTTTTCGCACTTGATTCAATCCCAGCAATTTTTGGATTAACTAAGGATCCTTATATCGTCTTCACTGCCAATGCATTTGCATTAATGGGCTTGCGTCAACTTTACTTTTTGCTTGGTGGTTTAATGACCAAACTTATTTATTTAACCAAGGGCTTGGCGATAATTTTAGGATTTATTGGCGTAAAGCTAATTATTGAGGCAATCCATGGAAATGACATTCATAAAATCCTTGGTGTTGAGATCCCAGAGATTTCAACTCAATTCTCGCTAACTGTGATTGTTGGAACCTTGGTTACCACCACGATTGCAAGTCTGATCGTAAGTTCTAAATCAAAGGTGGCAGAATAGCCCTCATGATTGAGGGTGCTAACAAGATTCAAGTCTTTGAGCCACACAGCTCATCACTACCCCCTTTGCGTCCTTACTTTAAGGATTTCTGGCGCAGACGAGAGTTTGCAACTGAGCTTTCTAAGTTCTCCGATAAGGCAGAGTACTTAGAATCAAAGCTGGGCAAAGTATGGTTAGTTTTAAATCCATTATTTCTAGCAGTAATTTACTTTTTACTTGTCACAATTATTCAAGGTGGTAGAGGTCAAGGTGGTGGCTTCACAACTCTGGCTCATATTTTAATTGGCTTATTTACCTTCTACTTTGCTCAAAACACAATTTTACTTGGCGCCTCGTCAATTACCTCCGGCGGTAGTTTAATTTTAAATCAGGCTTTTCCACGGGCGCTATTGCCTCTATCTAGTGCAATAAGTGCGGCAAGACAGTTTTTCCCAACAATTCCTATTTATATTTTAATAGTTGTTGGTGGCAAACTATTTTTAGATGACTCTACCTTGCCAGGGCTAAGTGCAAATTACCTGCTACTTCCGATTTTATTTGTACTACTTGTTATTACTAGTTTTGGTCTTTCATTGCTATTTGCAACTATGAATGTTTACTTTCGAGACACCACTAAATTACTTTCATATATTATGAGAATTTGGCTATACGCCTCCCCGGTTTTATGGCAGCCAGATATGTTAAATGGCTGGTATCGAGTGATTCTTTATCTAAATCCACTAGGGCCGATACTTTCTGCCAACTCAAGAATTTGGATAGATGGCTTGTTGCCAACCGCCTCCCAACTTATTGGCTGTCTATTTTGGGCACTCTTTTCATTTTTATTAGGTGGTTACTTCTTCATATCAAGGGAGCGCGATTTTGCCGTCCGCATCTAAAGTGAGCTTGCCAGATAATTTAGCGATCCGAATTGAGGATCTTTCCATTAGTTACAAAATTAATGTTGAGTCCAAGAAAACTTTAAAAAATGCAATCATGCGCGCCAGTAAGGGTGAGCGGGTTAGAACTAGAACCGTTGAAGCGGTTAAGAATCTAAATTTAGATATTCCGCATGGCTCTGTAGTGGGAATTGTTGGCGCCAATGGTGCTGGTAAATCTACTTTGATGCGATCTATTGCTGGAATTTTGCCACCAACAACTGGGCAGATAACTGTTAATGGCAGAATCTCAACATTATTAGCACTCGGTGTTGGATTTAATAAAGCATTATCTGGCCGAGATAACATTATTTTAGGTGGACTTGCAGCCGGTATGAGCAAAGCTGAAATTGAAAGCCAAACTGATTCCATCGCACAATTTGCTGATCTGCCTGAAGGGTTTATTGATATGCCGGTTAGAACTTATAGCAATGGCATGTATAGCAGAGTGGCTTTCGCAGTTGCTGTGAATATGACTCCTGATATTTTGCTATTAGATGAGGCGCTCTCTGCTGGAGATGCAGCTTTTAAGGAAAAGTCATTTAACCGGATGCGAGAGTTATGTGAAGAGGCTAGAACTATTTTGATTGTCTCTCACGCGTTATCTTCAATTAATGAACTGTGTGATCATGCAATTTGGATGCATAAAGGAAAAATGTTGGCCTCTGGCAAACCAGAAGATATTACCGAGCAATACTTGAAGTTCTTAAATGTTGGTGAATTACCTTCTAGTTACGAAGATTTATAAAGGCAAGGCGAAAAATACTGCAGTAATTGCTACTGCCAGAAATGATGCTTGCGCAAGAATACTTACCGCAGTCTTACGGTCAGCTTTTCGATCCTCTGCGCTTTGAACCTTTGTAATACTTCCAAGTTTTCCAAAGTTAAAAGTTCCAGCTAATCCATAAGCTAGGCAAAATTTCTTACGAGATTGAATGAATCCCACTGAAAAAATCATCGCTGGGAGAAATATTGAAAATCGAGCAGATCGTGCTTGATCTGTTGCGAGCAAGGTTGTGGCAGTAGATACGGTTAAAAAAATACCAATTAACGCTACAAATTGTCGGCGGCGAATTTCACCTTTACCAATGTTGCAAGCACCTGCAATATATTCGCTGCTCACCTATGCATCTTCTCGTTGTTCATCATCGCTCCATACTTCATACTCATCATTTTCAGAGCGAGCCAACCAGTTAAATACAGATTTGATCGCACCAAAAATAACTAATACTCCAGCAAGGAGTGCGAAGAGTCTTTTGAATGCTTTGATCATGGGGCAAATCTACTATCTTTTAAACTGCCACCCTTACTAATTTCCCTCGGTGGCGAGTTTTCTTAGTGAACTCCCAGAAACTCTAAAGACCGTCCACTGATCCATTGGCTGCGCACCGATGGACTTATAGAAATCAATTGCGCTCTCATTCCAATCTAAAACCCACCACTGCAATCTTTTATACCCATTTTCAATACAAATTTGAGCTAACTTTTGAAGAAGAGCCTTGCCGTGACCTTGACCGCGAAACTTTGGGTCCACATATAGATCCTCTAGGTAAATTCCATGCTTGCCCAACCAGGTTGAATAATTTAAGTGCCAAACTGCAAATCCAGTGGTTTCATTATCTTGTTCAGAGATAAGGCAGAAAACTTGAGGATTTGGTCCAAAGAGAGAATCCTTTAAATCATCAAGTGAAAGCTCAACCTCTTCAGGTGCTTTTTCATACTCTGCCAAATCATGTATAAATTGCAAAATTACAGGAAGGTCAGCCTGGATTGCTGATCTGATTTTTACTGACATTATTTAATCTTTGCAGCAGTTAATGCCTGCTGAATATCTGCCCATAGATCATCAACATTTTCAATTCCAACTGAAAATCTAATTAAATTCTCTGGCACGGTTGCGCTCTCAGTTGCCCATCTGCGACGTCGCTCCCAAATCGATTCAACTCCACCAAGGGAGGTGGCATTAGTAATTAACTTTGAACTATTACACATTAAATCAACCTGCTCAACGCTGGCATTTACATCAAAGGAGATCATTGCGCCAAAGCCCTTCATAAAGGATTTAGCTAATGAATGATAAGAATCAGTGGCCAAACCTGGATATCTAACTTTAGAAATGCTTGAATCTTTTGATAGACGAGTAGCTAATTCCATTGCATTCTCTTGGGATCGTTGCATACGAAGCGCAAATGTTCGAAGGCCGCGTAATGCAATCCAAGCCTCAAATGGCCCAGCAATTGCACCGCCATATCTTCTAGATTGCTCAAGACGACCGTAGAGTGCCTGATCATTTGTACTTAAGGAGCCAAGAATTAAATCACTATGCCCCGATAAATACTTTGTAACCGAGTGAATTGAGATATCAGCACCCAGTGCCAGGGGATTTTGCAGAAGTGGTGTGGCTAAGGTGTTATCTACTACTACCCCGCAACCCGCAGACTTACCCGCTGCAATAATTTTTGGTAGATCAACCACTTCAAGTAATGGATTAAGTGGAGATTCCAAATAAAGCATTTGTGCACCTGGGATTGCTGCCAAACATTCATCAGTATTAGCTAAGTTAACAAATCTAACCTTTAGCTTTTCACTTTCATGTAGTTTTTTTAATAATGTAGTAGTTCCTTGATAACCATTACTTGCCGCAACAATTACCGCACCCTCTGGCAAGAGTGAAAAGACTGCGCTAATTGCCGCCATGCCTGAAGAGAAAAGTAATGTTTTGCCACCCTCTAAAACTGAGATCGCCTCTTCTAAAGCACTCCAGGTTTCATTGCCATAACGGCCATAGCCAACGGGCCCACCCTCATGAAAAGTTGAGTTAAGAGCAATTGGTGGATTAAGGGCGCCATCTGGTTGTTTAGCAGGACGGCCAGCTGCAACAACTTTGGATTCTGTTGCTAATTTATCCAAATCCATTGGCTCACTCATATCTAAAGCCTAACCCATTAAATTAAGGGAAGTTTTACTAGAATTTCAATTCTTTGGTTCAAGCACAAGTGCAACTGAGTTGATACACCAACGTTGATCAGTTGGAACGGCATACCCCTCACCGGAAAAGACATGGCCAAGGTGTGAGCCACAGGCTGAACATCTAACCTCAGTGCGCACCCTTGGGAAAAGTGATCGATCCTCAATTAACTCAACGGCATCATCTGCAGTTGGTGCATAGAAAGAAGGCCATCCACAGCCAGAGTGGAATTTTGTGTCAGATCTAAATAATTCAGCGCTGCAAGCTTTACATTTATACACGCCAATAGTTTCACTATCTGTGTATTCACCAGTAAATGCAGTTTCAGTTGCTGATTTACGTAAGACATCAAATGAAAGTGGATCTACCTTACTTTTCAACTCAGCCTCATCAATCTTAACTTTGTAAGGTTGTCCTTTGGAATTTATACCTGTTATCTCATCCATTGTTACTCGCTAATGCAGTTGGGAAAGCGACACCAGTTGAAGAGTGGCAGTCATAACCATTTGGATTCTTTTCTAGATATCTCTGGTGGTAATCCTCAGCAAGCCAGTAAGTAATTCCACTTGCTGGCAAAATTTGCGTCACGATTTGATCCATGCCATTTTTAGTTAATTCATTTTGATAAATCTCTTTACTTGCTAGAGCTTGCTGCATCTGCTCTGGTGAGGTTGTAAAGATTGATGATCGATATTGGGTTCCGATATCTCCACCTTGTTGATTTAATGATGTTGGATCATGCATAACCCAAAATTCTGCTAACAATCTTTGGTAAGAAATAACCTCTGAGTCAAAAATTACCTCAACCATTTCAGCATGATTTGTAGTACCAGTACAAACCTCTTTGTAGGTTGGATCTGGCTTATTTCCGCCCATATATCCAACTGAAGTTTGAATTACGCCAGCTAAATTCCAAAATCTTCGCTCTGCTCCCCAAAAACATCCGGTTGCAAAATATGCGGTCTGGCTCATTGGCTAATTCTCTCCTATTGATTACTACTGTGCAATCTCAAATTATTGGCAAAGTAATGAATGGTATTTCGCTGTAAATCTTGGCCTTCACCTAGATATTCACCCCGAAAAGCTCTGGGGATAGCACTCACCAGCCACAGGCGGATGCGCAGGATTTATTCATCCGAGAGCGAAATCTCGGTATGAAAATCGAAATAAATCTAAAAATTTTTAAGTTCTCAGCGAAATATCCTTGTTTATTAATTAAATTAAGGAGAGAATAAGCCAGTTGATTTTATTTTAACTACTAATTAACACCTACTCATCGAAGGAGTTGCTGCCCTATGGATTGGCGACATGAAGCAGCTTGTCGCGAAGAGGATCCAGAGGTTTTCTTCCCGGTAGGAAATACAGGCCCAGCCTTGGCTCAAATCGAAGAGGCAAAAAAGATTTGTGAAAGATGTCCTGTTAAAGAGCCATGTCTTGCTTGGGCGTTGGAGAGTGGTCAGGATGCTGGTGTTTGGGGTGGATTATCTGAAGATGAACGTCGTGCAATGAAACGACGTGCTGCTAGAAATCGTGCCCGTCAGATGGAAAATCAAAACTCCTTTTAATTACAGCTAAAGGAAATTTCTCCCTTAGTTAAATCTCCAACTCGAATTAGATTCAAACTTCCATTTAACTCATTTTTAGTTAAGGTGTTTGCAATTTGTAGACCTAAATTAGCTGACTTTTCAATATTGAAGTCACTAGGAAGGCCTGAACCGTTATCACAAACACTTACTTGGTAATTGTTTTGCTTCTTTACAACCTCAACTATCAACTGATCACCACTTTTATCTAACCCATGCTCGAGGGCGTTATGAATTAACTCGGTAATGACTAATGAAAGTGCGGTGGCAGTCTTTGAATCAAAAGCACCAAAATCTCCTACTTTTTTAAATTCAATTTTCCTAGAATTTAAATCCAACGCATTTTTAACAATCTGCTCGAAGACTTGATCAAATTCAACAAATTCAGAGGATTGGTTAGATAAAGTCTCATGAACTAAGGCAATGGAGGCCACCCGCCTAACTGCTTCAGATAATGCCTCACTGGCGATTGGATCAGTTACTCGCCGAGATTGAAGGCGAAGTAGGGCGGAGACAGTTTGTAGATTGTTCTTAACTCGGTGATGAATCTCCTTGATTGTTGCATCTTTTGTAATTAAAGCTCGATCTCTATTTCTTAGCTCAGTTATGTTATGCAGTAAAACGATTGCACCGATTCGATCATTACCTTCAGTTAGTGGAATTACTAAAATATCTATTACAGCAGCTGGGCTTTCATACTCTGCCCGGCGCAGAGATTTTCCACTTAAAGAGGTTTGCCAGGATTCATCGGTGGGTAAATTCTCCCCCTTATGCAAAGTTGCAAAAACTGATCCTAAATTCTCACCCTCTAACTCCTTTTGAAATCCAACTCTACTTAGTGCAGAACGCGCATTTGGTGAGGCAAAAAAGATTGTGCCATTAACATCTAATCTAATTAAGCCATCGCCTACTCTGGGTGCTGATTCTGAGCTGTATAAACTATTTCTAATTGGGAATGTTCCCTCTGCAACCATTTTATAAATTTTGTGGGCAATTTCTCGATAATTTAACTCAAGCTTTGATGGCTGGCGCATTAACTCAGAGTTACGGTGCCTTGAAATAACCGCCAGTGTTTTCCCATTCAAAATAACCGGAATACTCTCCTCTTTAATCATAAGTTGACCAACTAACTCTGGTTTAGCATCTCTTAAAATCTCACCATCAGATAATGCTTGATCTACTAACGGCCGCTCTCCCCAATTAACTTGGGATCCAACTAAATCATCGCTAAAAACTGTTGCAGCTGTTGTGGGTCTAATTTGAGCGATAACTAAATGTCCTTGCGGCCAGGATTTTTCATCACGACGTATTGGTAACCATAAAAGGAGATCTGCAAATGAAAGATCAGCAAGTAAGCGCCATTCGGCAACTAACTCAGCAAGATGCTCCACCTCATTTGCGGTGAGTGAAGAGTTTTCAGTAATTAACTCTGCAAGGGTGGCCATGGCTTAATGGTAGAGCTAATCTCACACCGGTTGATTACCCTATTTATGATTCAAATATTCTAAAGAGTTAGGGATCGATGCTGAGCGACTTGAATTTAAGACTCTCCATGGCAGCGTTTGAATTTTTTACCTGATCCACATGGACATGGTGCATTCTTAGAAGTTCCGCCAGCTGCACTTGGCTCGATATCTGCTGCTGAGTATTTAAGTTCAGCTACAGGGGCTGGTGCAGGAGTTAGGCCTTTAGCCCCAACCTGATCACCTTCAACTTGAACCTCAACATGGAATACAAAACTTACCAACTCTTCTTTTACAGCATCCATCATCGCCGTGAATAAATCAAAGCCTTCTCGTTGATACTCAACCAAAGGATCGCGTTGCGCCATGGCACGTAGCCCAATTCCTTCTTGCAGATAATCCATTTCGTAAAGATGCTCTCGCCATTTGCGATCTAAGACTGAAAGTAAAATCTTTCTTTCTAGTTCGCGCATTACTGTTGGAGTTAACTCTGATTCTCGTTTTTCATACGCAGCTCTTGAATCCTGCAAAATCTTCTCAAGTAGGTACTCACTATCGAGTGCAACAGCGCCACCAATTTCAGCAAGCATCTCTTCATCAGTGAAGGAGATTGGGTAAAGGACTTTTAAGGCATTCCATAATGTCTTTAGATCCCAATCCTCTGCTACTCCTGTGGCAGTTGCTGAATTCACATAAGCAGTGATGGTTTCCTCAAGTGAAACTTCCACTAATTCCTTTATATCTACACCCTCTAAAACCTCACGTCGTTCAGAGTAGACAACTTCGCGCTGCTTATTCATAACATCGTCATACTTCAATACGTTTTTACGCATTTCAAAGTTTAAGGATTCAACTTGAGTCTGGGCAGACTTAATCGCATTGCTAACAATCTTTGACTCCAACGGAGTTTCTTCTGGCATTCCTGCTGCGCCCAAAAATCTTTCAACTAAGCCAGAGTTAAATCTGCGCATTAGGTCATCTTGCAAAGATAAATAAAATCTTGATTCACCTGGATCACCTTGTCGACCAGATCGGCCACGAAGCTGATTATCTATACGCCTAGATTCATGACGCTCTGTTCCAAGTACATATAGGCCACCAAATGAAACAACTTCCTCATGCTCTTTTGCTACAGCAGCTTTTTGTTTTGCAATTTCATCTGGCCATGCTTTTTCATACTCTTCCGGTGAATCAGCTGGGTTTAAACCTTTGCGCTGCAATTCAAAATCAGCCATAAACTCAGGATTACCACCAAGCATGATGTCAGTTCCACGACCTGCCATATTTGTTGCAACTGTGACTGCGCCAATTGTTCCAGCACGAGCAATGATTGCTGCTTCACGTTCATGTTGCTTGGCATTTAAAACTTCATGTGGCACGCCTCGTTTTTTCAATATTGAAGATAACTCTTCAGATTTTTCAACGCTCACCGTACCCACTAGAACTGGCTGACCTTTTTTATGTCGCTCAACAATGTCATTGGCAACCGCAATAAATTTGCCACCCTCTGATTTATAAATCAGGTCTGATTGATCAATTCTTTGCATTTTTTTGTTTGTTGGGATTGGTATCACGCCTAATTTGTAGATCTGCATAAACTCTGATGCCTCAGTCATCGCCGTACCGGTCATACCACTTAACTTCTCATAAAGTCGGAAGTAATTTTGAAGGGTAATAGTGGCCAATGTTTGATTCTCATCCTTGATATCAATTCGCTCTTTTGCCTCTAATGCTTGGTGTAAACCATCGCTATAGCGGCGACCTGCCAGCATACGACCAGTGTGCTCATCAACAATTAATAGTTCACCATCCATAACCACGTAATCTTTATCCCGCTTAAATAATTCTTTAGCTCGAATCGCATTATTTAAGTAACCAATCATTGGCGTATTTGCAGCTTCATATAGATTTTCAATACCAAGTGCGTCTTCTACTCTAGATACACCCTCTTCTAAAATTCCTACTGTTCGCTTTTTGATATCAACTTCATAATGCTGCCCTAGAGTTAATTTCCCAACTAAATTAGCAAACTCTAAATACCACTTGGTTGCCTTATCTGCTGGTCCAGAAATAATAAGTGGAGTTCTTGCTTCGTCAATTAAAATTGAGTCAACTTCGTCAACAATTGCAAAGTTATGATCTCGTTGCACGCAATCAGCCAAACCCCAAGCCATATTGTCGCGTAGGTAATCAAAGCCAAATTCGTTATTTGTTCCATAAGTAATATCCGCTGCATAAGCTTCGCGGCGCTCAGCCGGTGTCATACTGGCAAGAATTACGCCAACTTTTAATCCTAAGAATCTGTGTACTCGACCCATCCATTCACTATCACGTTCAGCTAAATAATCATTAACTGTAACAATGTGAACACCTTTACCGGTGAGAGCATTTAAATAAGCTGGCAATGTTGAAACTAAAGTCTTACCTTCACCAGTTTTCATTTCTGCAATATTTCCACGATGTAGCGCTGCTCCACCCATCAACTGAACATCGTAATGACGTTGTCCTAAAGTTCGTTTAGCAGCTTCTCGAACCACAGCAAACGCCTCAGGCAGAATTGAATCTAAAGATTCACCTTTTGCATATCGCTCTTTAAATACATTTGTCTTATTTCGCAGAGCATTATCGTCAAGAGATGTTATTTCATTTTCAAATTTGTTAACTTCTTGGGCGATTTTTACTAATTGCTTTACAGCCTTGCCTTCACCAGCGCGCAATACCTTGTCTAATAAACCCACAAAGATCCTCCGCTGGCCTCTAAAAAATTATTTGAAAAATGCTTAGTGGCTTATGGTATTAGAGAAATACGCCCCACCGCACACGCAGTAACACCTGCA
>Ga0208485_1000148_pt1 | contig 22356 bp, 19 predicted proteins | sample LakMenEpi27Jul12_FD_150707 | JGI IMG/M metagenome (GOLD analysis project Ga0208485, IMG submission 150707) | Freshwater microbial communities from Lake Mendota, WI - 17JUL2012 deep hole epilimnion (SPAdes) | ecosystem: Environmental > Aquatic > Freshwater > Lentic | place: Lake Mendota, Madison... | reverse complement strand
TGTTGTTCGCTCGGTCACCACACCAGCAGCGTGCTTCAACTTGCATTTCAATTCGTTGATCTGCAATTTCTAGTAGACGACGCGTGCCATCAAACAGCAATCCACGAAAGTCGGTAATGAGTCCGAAAGCAAACACATCAACATTGAGCTCATCGACAACACGTGCAAGTTGGTCGCATTGCTCTACTGAGTAGAACTGTGTTTCATCACAAACAAGAAACTGCAGCGGCATGTGTCCTTTGGTTAACTCAAACAAATCAAGATCAAGTGAAACGTCAATTGCAGGAGCCGAAACTCCAAGACGGCTGGTTACTTGCGAACCATCGCGGTCGAGTTTGGTGAGCAGTAATCCATTCACTCCGCGTGAAGACATGTTGTGATGAATTTGCAGAGCGAGGGTGCTCTTTCCTGAACCCATCGTGCCGTAACTGAATCGCAAGGTGGCCATGACGATCATGAACCGTAGTCGGACTGATGTGGTTGATCCACCTGACGTAGTGTGGAGGACATGGAAGCCCTTGATCGCGCCACGCTTGCCATGGTGATTGATCACACATTGCTTACTCCGGAGGCAACAGCAGCCGACATTATTGCGTTGTGTGCAGAGGCCGACGAACTGGCAGTTGGCGCCATATGCGTTTCCCCAAACTGGGTATCACTTGCCCATAAAGCCACAAGAATTCCCGTAGCCAGTGTGGTGGGATTCCCATCGGGCAATCACCTTTCGGGCATGAAGGCATCAGAAGCTGCCCAGGCCGTCTCTGATGGGGCGAGTGAAGTCGACATGGTTGCCAACTTGGGCTGGATTGCAAGTGGAGAATGGTCAAACTTCGAGAATGAAGTTGCTGAAGTTCGAGAAGCGATTGGTGCTCACATTGTGTTGAAGGTGATTTTGGAAACAGGATTGTGGTCGAGTGAGCAAATCGCTACAGCTTGCAAGCACAGCGTTTCTGGCGGTGCTGACTACGTAAAAACCTCAACCGGATTTCACAAAGTGGGTGGGGCATCGCTTGAAGCAGTTCGAACTATGCGCAGTGTTGTTGGAGCAGATATTGGCGTTAAAGCAAGTGGTGGAATTCGTACTACTGCCGATGCACTCGCAATGATTGAAGCCGGAGCAAGTCGCATTGGGGCGTCAGCAACACGTGCGATTTTGAATGGAGTGAAATGAAGCGCGCCGCACTTGTTCTTGCAGTTGTTGTATCAACATGGTGTGGTCAGGGAATTGCCAATGCAGCCGTTGATCCAGCTCCAACAACGACTTCTACGACGATTTCACCAACTACAACAACTGTTGCTGTATCGACTTTCGCTGTGCCAAAAAATTCAGGTAGCGGTCGTCGGGTTGTGTACTCAAACCGTCAGCTGCGCGTGTGGGTGATAAATGCTTCGGGTGATGTCATTCGTACCTTTTTGGTGTCGGGTCAGCGAGGTCAACCCAAAAAGGGTTCATACTTTGTCAAAAACCAATCCGTGTCGTCGTTCAGTCAGGAACTTGAGGGTGTGAAGTTTCGATTCATGACAAGGTTCGCAATTGGTCGCAATGGTGGGAATATTGGGTTCCATGAAATACCAACGAAGAACGGCGTACCGCTGCAAACCGAAGCAGAACTAGGAACATTTTTGGGCAGTGGCTGCTTGCGATCGAGCACCGCAGACGCAAAATTTATTTATGACTGGGCGAAACCTGGAACGGCAGTTGTAGTCGTTCCTTAACAAGTTCTAGAAGCGCGCCATTTCCGACTTCAACAAGTCAAGACCCAAGTTGCCAAGGTCGAGAGCATGTGCATGCCACTTACGCAAATCAAACGATGCTCCGTATTTCTTCTTGGCATCATCTCGCAGGTCAAGCCACACGCGTTCGCCAAGCTTGTACGAAATGGCTTGCCCTGGCCAACCGAGATAGCGATTGATTTCTGAGCGATTGAACTCATCATCACTTGACGAACGAGCACTCAAGAATTCGAGCATTAGTTCGGGCGTCCATTGCTCTCCTGGATGCCACGATGAACTTTGCGGAATGGTAAAACCACAATGGATTCCGGTGTCAATGACGATTCTGGCAGCACGGAATGCCTGGGCGTACAGATATCCCAAGCGATATTCAGGGTTCTCTAAGAATCCGAATTCGTCCATCAAGCGCTCGGCATACAACGCCCAGCCTTCGCCGTGACCCGACACAAATGTATTGCGTTGGAAGCGCGAGAGTTTTTCAGAGTTGATGGTGGCGATTGCAACCTGCAAGTGATGGCCGGGAACTCCTTCGTGATACGCGGTGGTTGGTTCGCTCCAACGTGGGAACACAGTGCGACCGTTGGTTGGATACCAGGTGCGACCTGGGCGACTGAGGTCCTCACTCGGCCCTGTGTAATACATGGCGGCTGCTCCGCCTGGCGGAGAGATCATTGCTTCAACGGTTCGAATGGATTCTGGAATCGAAAAATGATTGTTGTCAATAAGAAACGACATCGCATCATCCATCAACTCCTGGAGCCAGTCACGAAGTGCGCCTTCACCTTGAATGGAACGCGAAGGATCGGTGTCAAGAAAGTGACGAACTTCTGAAAGCGTTGAACCCGGAAGAATTTCTTGCGCAACGCGTTCCATTTCTGCATCGATGCGTTGAACTTCTGCCCAACCCCATTCATATGCATCTTTGGCTTCAACTTTCATTCCCATGAAGCGTCGGCGGGCAAGTGCATGGCGCTCGGGGCCAACGCCATCGCGCGTGTCTGCATGTGGGGCGTAGTCGTTGATGAGAAAATCTGCAGTTTCACCAAGTGCTTGTGATGCATGCTTTGCTGCTTTGCGAAGTTGTTCCATTGGAGCGCCAGCAACAGAAGATGCAGATTCTGCGAATTGTTCAAAGAATGCCGGAGCGTCCTTTCGACCCGCCCATGTTGCGAGCTGTTCGCTCGACGCGAGAACCTGTCGGCGCTGTGCCTTCACACCGCGATCAAGACCAAGTTTCCACGACTCACGCATACCTGCAAAAGCTTGCGGAACTTTCGACATGCGCTCTGCAATCACTGACCATTGTTCTGCAGTATCCGTTGGCATGAGATCAAAAATTGATCGAGCGGCATCAACATCGCCAGCAAGTACTCGAATGGAAACTAAATGCTCATTGGCATCGTATTCGGCACCAGAAATTTCTAGAGACTCACGCAATACACCTGCGGCCAAGCGGTCGGAACTTGCGCTTGAATCAAGTGCATTCAGCTGTGCAAGAGTTTGGCGATCGTTTGCTGCGCGCGCATCGTGACCTGCTGGGCTGAAGTCGGTCATCTCGTGATCGTGACCCGGAATACCCATGTAGGTGGCGGCTGCTGGATCTAGTTCGGCAACCTTGTTGATGTAGTTGTCAGAGAGTGAATACACAGGCGAAGTCATGGCAATACATTACGCCATTGCAGGCGCTTTATGTGAGGTGACTAGCTAGTGCGGTCTGGCCCGTGAGCATCAATCTTTCCAATAACAATGGTTTTGTTCACATTGTCGACGTACATGTAAACGCGAATAAGTGAACGGTTTTTACCGCGACGCAAGTGAGCACCAAGTAACACCGGCTTGCCTTCGTATGTGACGGTGTAATACGCCGCGTGTTTTTGTGCTGTGTCGCGCGCGATGTTAGGCACATAGTCAAGGTTGTATTCGTCGCGCATGTATGACCCAAGGCCCGCACTTGATGAAAACTTATTTGTTCGCCAGGCTTGCACCACGAGATCAAGTTTTTTGAGATCACTTAATAGGCGAACTGGGTCTGGGCCTTGCAGCAGATCTGCGGTCTCGTACGCAGATTTCAAAAAGACAAGATTGCGGCATTCTGTAGATGCTTTATGCGTGGCATCCAGCACGGTTCGGGGGATTGCGCCTGGTGCTTTGCGGTCAAGTTCTGCCTCGAGGTCGAGCTTTTGCAAGATGATTGCGTCAATGTTTTCGCGCAAGCGGGCATTATCTGCCGCTAGTTCATCAACTTGTGTTTCCCGCTCTTCTAAGTCTCCAATGAGCGCGTCATTTTGCTCATCAGACTCGGCAAGCAGTTCATCAAGTTGGTCAATGTGGAACTGCTTTTCATTGATCTGCGTGTACAGCAAATCAATCGTCTTTTTGAGCGATGCAACATCGACACCAACATTGGTTTCTGGAGTGACATGGTTTTGTATCTGCCGGCTCATAGATGCACGCGGCGGTGCCTGAATTGGCAACTCGGGCTGCAAGGTTGCTGCGTCGATAATCATCGCCGCGATGTGCTCGCGTTTAGGTTGAGACGTCGCAATTACAGTCGGCTTGACGGGTTGTGGCCACATGATGGTGATGTATTGCTCACTTAGTGTCTGAGCACCGCAATAGGCATTAAAAGCATTCAGTGCGTCAGTTGTGGTGACGTGTGCGACATGCGCTATTCCCAACAAATCATGCGCAAGTTGAGCCGTGAGTGAAGACTCCACATTTTTTCCTGCTGTGTACTCAATAATGATCGGCAGTCTTCGCGAAAGCGCGTCCAAAGAGTCTGCGCCAAGCGCTTGACCGTCGTCAGTCGTAGAAATAATTCGAACAACTGGCGCAATGCGACGTTCAGCGTCATACAGCTCGACTATCTGAGTAATTTCACTACACAGTTGGAGCAATGCTTTTGGTGGAACTTCGGCTTGTCGGCGCGGGACGATGGAATCTTTTCCAGCCAGATGTTTCATGCGTACATCAAAAACCAGCTGGCCTCGATGTGGTGCAATGGTGATGGTGGTTGTGCGTGCCGACCCTGTTGCCTTAAACGTCTCGGAAATTTCTGCTCGGAAAACCTCATCGTCGGGCGACTGCCTCACACGGATGCGCATATTGGCTGGCATTCGGTCGGTGGAAAACTGCCGATTGAGCCAATCTTGAACTTTGTCATTGCACGAACGACGAATCTCGTCAGACCATTTTTTGGCCTGAAGGCTCACGGCGTAGGTGGTGGTCATGGCCCCTTTTACGCTAACGAGACCGCCTAGGGTTGCGAAGTGGATTTTCGCACCATTTTCAGCCTGTGGTGTATCTCTCTTTCCTTTACCTTCACGATTCCGCAGGCTTACCGAGTGGTAAAGAGAAATACCGTTGAAGGCATTTCTGTACCTTCGCAACTACAAAACGTCAGCGGATCAATTCTGTGGGTCGTCTACGGAATAGCGTCATCCACTCATCTTGTTGTACTGGCAAACTTGATGGCCATTTGTGGGTTCGGAACCGTTGTATTCATGCAGGTGCGACTCAAAGCAGTGTCAGCAGTCCGCGCGCTTACTGTTGAGATCTCTGTGGTGGTCGCAGCGCTCATCGCGCTCGCAATTTCACGGGACTTATTGGGCGCAATTGCCGTTGCAGTAGGTGCAACCGGAATTGTCCCTCAGGTAATTCGCGCCGCGAAAACAAGTCATCTCGTTGGAATCTCGGTGGTGACGTTCATCATGGTGGCCACGATGTCGGCATCTTGGGGAATCTACGGATTAATGATTGACGACTTGTATGTAGCTCTGCCCAATGTTGTCATCGTGCCGAGCGCGCTGTTTATCACCATTCGTGCAATTCAGTCACACAAGCGTTATGGAAGTTCGACAACTGCCGAAGCAACACCAGCACGTTGATGTGTTGCAGTCAGCGTGACTCGTTGACCTTTTTCTCCACGAACTAACCAACTGTGCAGTACGCGATCTGGTGTTCCATCTGATTTCGCATCACCGCTCACTCTGAATTTCACACGCCCGTCTAGTTGTCCGAGCTTTACTCGTGGCGCGCCTTCAACGAGGGTCGCTCCAGAAATTTCTGCAGTGAGAGGGAGCACGATTTTGTTCTTCTGTGCCCACTCGCTGATTTCTGTGCCCAGCCAACCGGTGTTTGCAATACCAATTTCAACCTTGTAGACACCACTGCCAAGAGATTCGGCAGTTGCTCGTTTGATTTCGAGTCGCGGCGAAGCAAGTGCTTGGTAGATGGCGAAATGCACGTGTGGCGCTACTTCGTCACGCAGTTTTGATGCAGGGGCGTTTGACCACGTTTTGATTGCGTCGCAGCCACCGATTTCAATTTCACCGAGTTGTGGGTGATTGAACTTTTTCCAGGCTGCATATGCGCCAGGTGCATTCGTATCAGTCCATTTGCAGACAGCAAGTTCCTGCTCTGGAGTCGGACCGACGTACCAAATATCGGTAGGCGAGTGCTTTCCGGTTGCGTGGAAAATGATGTCCCAAAACTCTGTAGTCCAACCGAATACACCAAGGTGTTCATAAGCCCAGTCATCGCCGGCGCCACTCATGGTGTCACTCTTGTCCCACGTGAGGTCTTCGTACACCGAATGAACGGGATAGCCAGTGTGTTGAACCCCAACTTTTCCAAGTTCGTTGAACACCCAAATATCAAACGGTGGCAGCGTTGAATCAGGACGCGTGCTACTTGGTCGCAACATGAAGCCACCTGCAGTATGGAATGCGTTGTATCCACACACGTTGGTGCGCGATCGAGCGGCACGAACCAGTGCGTCAATTTCCGGTTCAGACATTGGGTGATCTCCCGATCCAAGCACGGTCGTGCCCCAACCCGCTGGGAAGTTTCGGTTGAGATCGAGTCCTGCCGGATCACGTGGCATCGGAATAGTGAAGCCATCAAAGTTTTCAAGAACACCTTCATCAAGCAATCGATAACGCTGTGTCCCAGGGGCAACACCGAGTGGGCCAACAGGAACCATCACGCGCGAATCATCGTCGTGCTCAACCCATGCACCGTCAGAGTCAGCAATACGCATTGTTCGAACCGCACCGTCACCGTCAATGTCTTCAACGCTCAGTCCAGGCCAACGATGTCCGTCGCGCCACGGCCATGAACGAACGCTTGAACGGTGATAGCGCGGGCTGTCGAGAAGTGCGTCTTCTACGCCGTCAGGGTTGACTCGGGGAACGATGTAGAACGTGCGCGTGCGAAGCGCCTCTGTTGTGTGATGATCTCGACCAAATTGGCTGGTGAGATATTCCAAAATGTATAACGCTGCAACTCCGCCAGTTACTTCAGTTGCATGAATGTTTGCGTCAATCCAGTGTGCTGGTTTCGTGTCGTGCGAACCAGTTGTTGAATCGGTAACCGTTGCAATCCACAAATCTCTTCCTAGATGTGACTTTCCGTATGTCTCTAATGTCACTAGATGGGGAAACCGTGCAGCCAATTCGGTAAGCCACGTAACCATTTCGTCGTAACGAAGAAAGCGATCAAAGTTGTAAGTCATATACACAGGTTACGCTGTGCGTAGGAGGTGCTTTCGTGCCACACATGCCAGTGTTTATGCATGCAACAGGAAGCTGGCGTCCGCGCTGGCGAGGCAGAATTCACGCCATTGCGGTCGCAGTAACAATTCCTGCTGGCATCATTCTCACCTTGTTCACTCCAGCGGGGGTTCCTCGACTTGCCGTAGGAATTTACGCTCTGTCATTGCTGGCCCTGTATTCAACATCTGCTTCGTATCACCTGTTTACTCGAACATTGAAATCACAGAAGACGATGCAGCAGATTGATCATGCAATGGTGTACGTACTTATTGCAGGAACGTATACGCCAGTGTGTTTACTTGCGTTGCCACGAACAGTTGGTGTTCCGTTTCTGTTATTGATTTGGGGTGCAGCAGCACTGGGAATGGGATTGAAGTTGACATGGAAAGCGAAACGCCTTGGTCACGCCATGTACATCATTATCGGTTGGGCCGCGCTCATCATTTTGCCGTGGGCGTATGGTCGGGCAGGTTTCACGAGCTTGTTGATGTATGCCTTAGGCGGAATCGTGTACACCGTTGGCGCCGTGCTGTTTTACATGAAGAAGCCCGTTCTCATTCCTCACGTTTTTGGCTATCACGAAATATGGCATGTATTCACCGTTATTGCCGGGGTACTGCAATTTATTGGTGTCGGTTTGTTGGTAGGTCGAGTCGCGTAAACACATGGCGTCCATACCCGAACTACACGATCTAAAACTGTGGGCAGACCCCAATGCTGTTCAAGTAAATCGCTTACCGATGCGAACACCATTCATTTCGGCATCAAGTATTCGAGTCTCTTTGAATGGTGATTGGCGCATTAAGCGGTTTGCGCACCCAGAAGACATCGCCCTTCGTGAGTTGGGTGAACTATGTGATGACAGCGACTGGGTGAGTATTCCCGTTCCAAGCAACTGGACGCAGTTTGATCTGGGTGATGTTCCGCATTACACAAACATCGCAATGCCGTGGCGCGAAACTCCTCCGCATCTACCGAAGGAAGTTCCTACTGCGGTGTATCGGCGCAACTTCAAGGTTGAGAACGCATGGTCTGACCGTCGAATTGTTTTACATGTGGGCGCTGCAGAAAGCGTGCACTCGGTTCGGATCAACGGAGAATTTGTTGGATATGGAACAGATAGTCGGTTAGCCAGCGAATACGACATTTCTCCGTTTGTTCGAGAAGGAATGAATCTTGTTTCAATAACGGTGTGTAGATATTCGGCACAGTCATACGTAGAAGACCAAGATCAATGGTGGATGTCGGGTTTACACCGAGATGTGTTCATTGAAGCCCAACCGCAACTGCGAATCGAAGATATTCGAGTTGATGCCGAAGTGGATGACGTGCGAGATTCTTTGACGGGGAATGGCCAGATACGCATTACTACACAAGTAGCAGCTTCAAGCGAAGAGCGTTTTCCGTCTGGTCTAAAAGTACAAGCGACATTGCACAGTGTTAACGGAAAGAAGATCGGAGTTCAGCACTCCGGAGAGGTTGCCCACAACACGCGTCCATATTTGTTCACGGGACACTGCGCAGAAATTCAATGGTCGGTGAATGGTGTGAAGCTTTGGTCCGCAGAACTGCCTCATCGCTATATGGTTCGCATCTCACTGCTTGATGCGAATGGAAAAGTGATTGATTCGGCGGAACAGTTTATTGGGTTTAGAAAAATTGAAATCGTTCGCGGTGATCTCTTGGTAAACGGTAAGCGCATCATGGTTCAAGGGGTAAATCGACACGATCATCACCCTGATCGTGGCAAGGCAGTCACGGTGCAAGATATGCGAGATGACGTTGTGGCGATGAAGCAACACAACATCAATGCTGTGCGGTGCTCGCATTATCCAAACGACCCCAGATTCCTTGATATCTGTGATGAATTGGGACTGTACGTGGTGAACGAAGCCAACATTGAGAGTCACGCATGGATAACGAGCTTGTGCCACGATTCGGCGTACAGAGCTACGTGGCTTTCGCGGGTGAGTCGAATGGTGGAGCGGGATAAGAATCACCCAAGCGTGATCATGTGGTCACTTGGAAATGAATCTGGATACGGAAGTGTTCACGATGCGGCTGCAGCATGGGTGAGGTCGTATGACCCGTCACGAATCATTCATTACGAAGGCGCAATTTTTCACACAAATTGGTTTGACGGAGGCATGGCCGCAACTGACGTTGTGGCCCCGATGTACGCACCAATTGCAGCGATTGAAATGTATGGCAAGAGCAAAAAGCGCGTTCGTCCACTGATCATGTGCGAATACAGCCACGCCATGGGCAATTCAAATGGTTCGTTGTCAGATTATTGGAAAGCATTTGATAATACGCCTGGCTTACAAGGCGGTTTCATCTGGGAGTGGAAAGATCACGGTCTTCGCCAGTTACTACCCAATGGCAAGGAACGGTTTGCATACGGCGGACAGTTCGGCGATGCCCCACACGATGGAAACTTTGTTGCAGATGGATTGATGCACGCCGATCTCACACCTCACCCGGCAATGCGAGAGGTTGCATGGGTGCATCGGCCGGTTGCTACACAACTCGTTGGTCCAAAGTCTGCTCCAGTGATTGAGCTAAAGAATCGACAAGCGTTTCGTGATGTTTCATGGCTGTCTGCGACGTATGAAGTAGTCGCTGATGGCGTTGTGAAGCGAAAAGGGAAGTTAGCGCTCCCAGGTCTCGCTGCAGGAAAGACGAAACGAATCAAGGTTCCATCGATTCGGGGTTTGTCTGGTGATATTCGAATCAACATCACCTGGAAGACAAAGCGCGCAGAGTCGTGGTGTGATCGAGGGCATGTTGTTGCCTGGGATCAGCTGGCAGTGAAATCGGCTCGTGCGAAAAAGATTCAAACCTTTCAGAAAAAGTATGAGTCGTTGGATATCGATCCACAGATTTCGTTGTTTCGAGCATCCATTGACAACGATGGATTCAAGTTGTTGCCAAATCTTGCTTGGGTAGAAACCACCACCTTGAAGCGCTGGCAACAGCAAGGCATCGATGGAGACGTCTCACAGTTAGTAAAGCATCAGACAAAGCGAATGGTTCGGAAAGATGGCTCAGTCCGCTTTGCACACTCGGTCATCGTTCCTAAAGCACTGGACGATCTTCCGCGTATTGGTGTGAGCTTTCCATTACCCGAAGGATTTACGGTGGTTTCGTGGTGGGGTAATGGTCCTCACGAGTGTTACCCAGACCGCGAGTCGTCGGCAATGCTGGGAATTTACAGCGGAGAAGCAGATGAATTGCCGTATCTGGTGCCCCAAGAGTATGGGTTACGAACACAGTGCAGATGGTTTGAAGTAAGCAATCCGAAAACTAAAGAAGTGATTCGAATTGAAGCAGATGGCCAACCGTTGCATATGTCCGCTTTGCCATACACAACTCAAGACTTGTATCAAGCAGTAGATCAAACAGAATTAATCAAGCGTCCATATCTGATGATGAACATTGACATTGCGCACAGAGGTCTTGGAACGGCAAGTTGTGGACCAGATGTACTACCGAAATATCGAATACAGCCTGGGAAGTTTCAGTTTGCGTACGTGGTTTCACGCGAGTCGCGCGGCACCAACCGCTGACACCGTCCAACCAGGCACGCTTGCATCACGTGAGCACAGGGCAACAACACATCCGCCAAACCCACCACCAGTCATTCGCGCGCCATATACGCCTGGAATCTTCTGAATCTCTTCAACAGCCTTATCCATGACCGAAGTTGATGTTGCAAAGTCGCGAGCAAGTGATGTGTGCCCTTCGTTCATGAGTTGGCCTGCGTGCTGCAAATCATGTGATGCAAGTGCTTGGGCAAAATCTCGAACGCGTTGATTTTCAGTAATCACGTGACGAGCACGCTGTGAAATGGTGGCATCTTCTATTGACTCGAGCATGTTGATGCTTGCTAAGCGCAGTGGTCCAATGATGGACTCTGCGGCATTGCACTGGTGAACACGATTGGCGTATTCCGAACCTTGCAGTGTGCGGTGTGCAATGAATTGGACAACGATTTTGCACTCTTGCGGAATAGGGCTATGAACTATTTCGAGTGTTGAACAGTCAATCAACATTGCGTGGTTTTCTTGAGCGCTTGCAATGCACAGTTGATCCATAATCCCTGTTGGAACGCCAGTGGCCACATGTTCAGCCCGCTGCGCCAATTTCGCCAAATCTTGTTGGCTTCCATTGAAACCAAGGGCAAGTGCTGCTGCAACTTCAAGTGCTGCACTTGACGACAATCCGCTGCCGATCGGGATATCGGTGGTGACAGTCCCCGTGATTCCACGTATTGCCTTGCATTCAGCAGCGACCGCTGCGATGTATCTTGCCCACTGCGGTTGCAACGAAGGTATATCGCTCATTGGAAGACTGAAGTTTGCTGCATCTGGTTCATCAGCAGATTTCAGCGACACGGATGAATCGTCGGTAAATCGTGCATCAATAACTGTGTGCCGATTGATCGCCATAGGAAAGACCAAGCCACCCGTGTAATCGGTGTGATCACCAATGAGATTGACGCGTCCGGGCGCGATTGCGCGCACTAGGCCACCAAGTTACGGAGACGCTGTGCAATGTCTGCTGGGTCTACCGGGTTGAAGTATTCCTCGGTTGACACTTCCGCCGCTGCAATGTATCGCTGGACGCCCTTTGCTCTCCATGGCGAAACGATCTCAATGTTTAGCCATGCGTTTTCGTATTGAGTTTTTGCCGATGCTTGTGTAATCCACATCATGTAGGGAAGGGGAGCATCGAAGAGCTGATCTAATGCCACAAATGTTTTGTGAAGAATTGATGCGAGTTCATCGCGCAATTCTTCACTGAGTTGACTGAGAAGTGAAACCTGTTGATGTGGAGCAACAACTAATGAAACCGGGTGTATGGCTGCGTACTGGGCATAAGTAGCAAAGTGATCGCCGTTGATAACTAAACGATCCGCAGGCTGGGGGTCTGGTTTCCACTGCGATTGCAGTATTGAGTGCTGACGGCGCGGGACATGATCAAATGCGTAAATCTGCCCGTGTGGGTGACTGATTGTTGCCCCAACCTCAGCTCCCCGATTTTCAAATATCAGTACATAGTCAACGTCGCTCTGTTGCTGCAATTGCGTAGTTCGCTCTGCCCAAAGATCAATGACTTTTCGAATTCCAACACTGCCCAATGAAGCAAAGCTTGCGTCATGTTGCGACGAATACAACACCACTTCGCATGCGCCGGTTTGTAATGCTGGCCATCGATTTACAAATGACTTCACGTCGTAAGGTTCTGGAGACTCAAGACCGCCGACACAAAATGGACATTCTGAAGACGGCAGGTTTGGGCGATGCTGACGCGCAGAAACGATATGAACGCGCGCACCGGAATGCGGATCAAGACGGTCGTTATCGCTCACTACATCACCTTATGAATCTGGATGAGGAAACTTGAGGCTGGCAATAACGGCGGACAAACGACACCGATTTCTCTCATTTGTCGTCCTGTCATAGTGATTGATCCATTGTCAACCCACTGTGGAAGTTTTCGGTGTGATGCGTATGTGGGAGTTCCGAGATGTAGCGGCTTGATAACGAAGGATGCGTCTTCGTCTAATTGGTGAATATGAATTGGATCGACATGGCTGCTCGGGCCATTGGCCAGTCGGGTTACCGAGACGAGTGACTGCGATTGATCGTGTGCAGAAACACCGTGCACGATGATGTTCGTGTCTGGATGATCTTCACGGAAAGTTGCCCCCGTGTGTAGAAGCGCGCGTAACTCTTTGTATTGCGCAACAACGGAAGCAAGTCGGTCTCGTTCGTGAGGCGATGCATCAAGCAGGTTCCATTCAATACCGAGCCATCCAAAGAATGCTGTCGAGGCTCGGAATGCAAGCGAGTGACTGCGCCGAGTGATGTGACTGGTTGGCGATCCAATATGAGTGCCAAGCACTTCTGGTGGCATGAGTCGTTGGGCTCCACGCTGAATGAGCATTCGATCGAGTGGGTCAATGGAGTCACTTGTCCAGAATCGATCGACATAGGGCAAGATTCCAAAGTCAATGCGCCCACCACCTGATGCACAGGATTCAAACTGCACCTGCGGATGTGTTTCTCTTAGTCGACCCAGCAATTCATAGGTGCCAAGAGTCTGTGAATGTGCGGGTGAAGCCACGAGATCTCGATTGTGATCCCATTTCACATAGGAGATGTTGTGCGCATCGAGCAATTGCGAAATGCAAGTGAACAAATAATCGCGGACTTCATTTTTTGACATGTCAAGGACAAGTTGGTTTCGTCCCGTGATTGGTGTGCTCGCCCCACTGTGAAGCACCCAGTCTGGATGCTGACTATACAAATTGCTATCTGGATTAACCATTTCGGGTTCACACCAAATTCCAAACTCCATTCCTAGCGACTTCACATGATTAATGAGTGGAGTGAGTCCATTGGGCCAGACAGAAGAATCAACGGTCCAGTCCCCAAGACCAGCAGTGTCGTTTCGTCTTCCTGAAAACCAGCCGTCATCGAGCACAAATCGCTCAACGCCAACGTCTGCTGCAGCATCTGCAAGTTTTGTCAGCGTTTCAAAGTTGTGGTTGAAGTACACCGCTTCCCAGGTGTTGAGTGTGACTGGCCGCGATGTGTTTTCATGTCGTAACCGTGATCGAACAAATTGATGAAAGCGCTGCGAAGCCGAGCTAAGTCCCTGAGATGAGTGCACCGCGTAAACAATTGGCGCTGAATACGTTTCATTCGGACGAATGACAAGTTCTCCCGCAGTCAGTTTTTCCCCAACGAGCATGTGCTTGTGGTGTTCAGTAACTCCGTCGAGTGTGATGTCAAAGTTTCCGCTCCATCCAACATGGCATCCCCAGACTTCACCATGTTGTTCGCCGAATTGAGTGGTTCCTGCAAAAACCACAGGCCATTTCTCGTGAGAGGTACGACCTCTGTTGTTGGAAACCGACATGGTTGATTGCACCCACGGTGTGCGCTGTTCACCAAATTCCATTCCCCAGCGGCCACCAAGGGTGAGGAGTTCTTGTGCTCGTGGTGGGACGGGAAGAGCAAATCGCAGACTGTGCAGCAGGTATGGCATTGATCCACGATTAGTGAATGCACCAGAAATTGTGAGAACGCCACTCGCGTGAATTTCAATGCCGATCTGTAGACCTAGATCAAGGCCAGAATCTCGAAGTGTGAAATCAGCTGAGTTGGTTGTGCTGCTGTTTGCAGTAATTACGAAATGTGGGAATGATCCCGAACCATCGGGAAAGCACCCCTCAATGCCGGGATTGCCGAGCCATCCATCATGGTGCTGAGGAACAATGCCAAGTGGTGGATCAAGGTCTATGCCGCCACCGAGAACGGCTCGCTCGAACATGTTCTGCTGGAGTGGGCTGTGTCCTAGGAAGTTCCCCCAGTACACAATTGCGGGAACATTGCCTCGTGTACAGATGACAACGCTGAGACGTTCATCGTGCAAATGAAGAAGTTGGTCGTTGGCTTCCACTAGTGGATAAGTCTGCCAGTCCAAGCGATGTCGAACCACTTTGTCAGTGACTCACCGGGGGCAAGAATGACGGGCGAATCATTGATTTCATTCGGGGCTCCCGATTGAGGTTCTACGCATGTTGAATGTGGCGACAGGTCGTACACGACCCAATGTGAACAATCGCTGGAAAGAACAAGTTCGACCCCATTGACCGTGAGTGAAAGTGGTGCAAGTGGATTGATAAAGCAGTCATCAACGTTGACGGCATCTGTTCGTTCGCGAATCGTGGTTGCGATTCCATGTTCATCGCGCTGCAGCATTGATTCAAAAATCAGAGAAGCATGACTTGGTTTGCGAAACCATGGGTGCCACCCAACTTGTGCGGGCATTGCATGATCTCCAGCAGTAACGCTGAGTTCTAAACGGACATGGTCGTTTCGTAATTCAATGCGGTGAGAAACCGAACCGCCAAATGGCCATTGCGAACCCAAATCGGTGAAAAGTTCAATGCTCGATGAACTTGTATCTACGACAGTCCACGATTGCGCGAAGGCTGTTCCATGAGCTGCGTGTGGTGGAAGCGTGAGAGGAAGTTGGTAATCAAGACTGTTGAACCGCACAACACCGGATCTGACACGGCCCGCGTATGGAACCATCGGGTAGCAACCCCAGGTAAGTGTTGTGTCGTCTGGGCCTTGGGTGAGGAGAACTTCCGTGTCGTGGATGCGCAACGATGACAGTCGGCCACCATGCATTGCGTCAACAGAGACAGACGTGCTGTCGTTGCTCAGCATGAAATCCACGCTTGGATTCTTATCATTTGCTAACAACTGAAGAATTTGGCCTCGGGGGAACTAGCCTGTCGTGCATCAAGGAAGTGCAGTTTCGGGTCGCTAGCTCAGTTGGTAGAGCAACGGACTTTTAATCCGCAGGTCCAGGGTTCGAGCCCCTGGCGACCCACCATGAGTTATTCGCCAATAGCGATACCAAGTATCTAATTTAGAGATACATCTGGCTTGTGTATCACGGTTCACGATAATCGTGGAATACTGGTTTTATGTTCATCCCCCTCCTTATTGCAGCAGGTGTTTTCACACTCGCACACCGCCTGGTCATGGCATCAGTTGACACGTTCAACGGATACGGCGACCAAGGCCCAGACTTTCGTCTCTAATTCCTCAATTCGTCAGATGTCACTGACATCTGGGTGAATGAAAGGCGAGACTGTACCCAGTGAGTACAGACGAGTCAGTAGTAAATCAGTTAGATCTTTCGATCACCGGCATGTCGTGCAACGCATGTGCGATGTCAATCGAAAAAGGTTTGAACGCTCTTCCCGGCGTGGAAGCGACCGTGAACTATGCAACCGAATCTGCCCGAGTGGCATTTGATTCAACTTCGGCAGACGTAGCGACATTTATTACAACGATTGAAGGACTTGGTTACGGCGCGCGCACGCTTGCCGAAACCACTCCTGACATGTTGGATGCTGAAGTTCGTGAACGTGTGTCCATGTTAAAAATTCGTCTACTGGTGACATTGGTGTTGGCGGTTCCAGTTGCAGTGGTGTCCATGTTTATGGCACTGCAGTTCAACAATTGGCAGTGGTATGCACTGGCACTTTCTGCTCCAGTGGTGACGTGGGGTGCGTGGCCGTTCCATCGCGCAGCACTCATGAATGCGCGTCATCGAAACACCACGATGGACACGCTGATTTCGTTGGGCATTGTTGCGGCAACAGGCTGGTCGTTGTGGGCACTTATTTGGGGTGGTGCTACAGATGGTCACAGCATGTCTGGCATGTCTGGAATGTCTGGCATGGCCGAGTCACCACATGTGTATTTTGAGGTTGCCGTTTCGGTCACGGTGTTTTTGTTGGCCGGCCGCTACTTCGAAGCTCGCGCAAAACGACGAGCAGGCGATGCACTTCGTGCGCTTCTTGCGCTCGGTGCGCGCAATGCAACGGTGCTGCGCGACGGTGAAGAAGTGGTGATTGAGGCTGCTCTCATCAAGGTGGGCGATTTGATTGTGGTTCGTCCAGGCGAAATCATTGCGGCAGATGGAATTGTGCAAGAAGGTGATTCCACTATTGATGCATCAATGCTCACGGGTGAAAGTGTTCCTGTTGATGTAACAAAAGGCAGCAAAGTCACTGGAACAACAGTGAACTTGACGGGCCGAATCATTGTGAAAGCACGGCGAGTAGGTGCAGATTCGACATTTGCGCAAATGACCAAACTCGTGCGTGATGCGCAATCCACAAAAGCACCAGTGCAGCGGTTGGCTGATCGGGTAAGCAGCGTGTTTGTGCCGACGGTAATAGCAATTTCAGTGCTCACGTTTATTGGCTGGTATGTGCTTGGCGACAACGTCAATCGCGTTGCAGACTCACTTACTGCAGCGGTTGCCGTGCTCATCATTGCGTGCCCATGTGCGCTTGGTCTTGCAACACCAACAGCGTTGATGGTGGGCAGTGGTCGCGCAGCACAAATGGGAATTGTGATTAAAGGTGTGGACGTTTTGCAGAGTACGCGTCGTATTGACACGGTGGTGTTTGACAAAACAGGAACAGTGACAACTGGTGTTATGCAATTGATTGATGTGGTGTGTGCAACTGGCGTAACGCGTGCAGAGGTGCTTGGCTTCGCAGGTGCGTTAGAGCATGCAAGTGAGCACCCAGTGGCGAAAGCAATTGCCAATGCTGCCCGTGCCGAATTAGGCACGCTCGCAGGCGTCGGTCATTTTGAATCGATTGCAGGTATGGGAACAATTGGTGTGGTTGACGGCAAGCGCGTGATGGTTGGTGGTGAACCGCTATTTGAAAAGCAGCTCACCATCGTGTCGAAAGAAATGAAAGATGCATTGCACGCGGCGCGTAACTCGGGAAACACCGCAGTGCTCGTTGCCTATGACGGTTCGGCAAAAGGCGTGTTCGTTATTGCTGATCAGCCAAAGCAGCACAGTGCCGAAGCAATTGCCGACTTGCGCAAGCTTGGCCTCAGGCCAGTGTTGCTTACGGGGGACAATCGAGCGACTGCCGTTGCCGTTGCCGAACAGGTGGGCATTGATACCGACGAACAACATGTGATTGCAGGAGTACTTCCTGCCGAAAAGGTGCGTGTAGTTGCCGACTTGCAAGAGCGCGGTTACGCAGTAGCAATGGTTGGCGATGGTGTGAATGACGCTGCTGCACTTGCTCAGTCCGATGTTGGTATCGCCATGGGAACTGGCACTGATGTTGCCATGAATGCGAGCGACTTAACCATTGTGAGCGGTGACTTGCGCCTAGTGGCAGACGCCATTTTGTTATCTCGTGCAACTCTGCGAACCATTAGCGCAAATGTGTTTTGGGCATTCATCTATAACGCCGCAGCAATTCCTCTTGCAGCACTCGGGTACATGAACCCAATGTGGGCAGGTTTGGCAATGGCGTTTTCTAGTGTGTTTGTAGTGAGCAATTCGTTGCGCCTACGCACGGCGAAACTTACGCCGCACACTGCGTTCGTTCACGCAACTCGATAATTGCCTTGCGACGCCAAGTGCGTACCGTCCGCACGCACACTCCCGCTTCTGCTGCAATGTCTTCCACGGTTTCACCGCTGCTTAAGCGCATAATCAGCTGAAGCGGAGCGGTGCGAATACCACGTTTCACTGCATCGTGAATGATTTGCGCAAGTTCGACATTGGGTTCAATGGTGTCGTCTGCTTCAGCGACAAACTTTTCGTCGGCATCGTCGTTCCAGCTCTCAACCTCTAAACGCTTAAGACGAGCATTGCGAACAAATGCGAAGTATTCGGTATCGCGTACCAGGTTTGAAGCGATTTTTGCGGGCCGGCGATCAACGGGGTATTGACGGATCAAGATCCATGCTTGTCCAAGAATCTCATTGAACGCTGCATTGAATCCGCCATGCACAATGTGTCCTCGACGTCCGGCAATTGCAATGAGCGGGGGAAGGATGCGTTGCAGCACGATGCGAGCAGCAAGTTCATCGTGGGCCGCGCGCTTCACCAACGCGAACAAAAATGCATCGCAATTTTCATAACTGGTATCTATTCCGTAGCCGGCGCGAAGAAGCACTTCATCGAGATGGTCAATTGGGCCGCCAGGAAGGTCCCAACGATTGATCAATCGCAGTGTGCGCGGCTGAGCGGAGATGGTTCCCCATTCGGTGACGAGCTTGCGAACAAGTGGGGCAGAACCCGCAGGGTGGGTGAGTGAAGGACGTTGTTGTGTTGGTCGTGTTGTGGTCATGCACAGGATCATCTGAAATGACAGTCACTGCGGTTCTCACCGACCCACTCACCAAAAGTCTCACCGCACTGGAATAACCCTGTCAGTATTGGGTGATGCGCATTACCTTGCCCTCAGGAACACCAGCAGAAATTGACACATCAGTAGCAAATCCCAAAATGGGGTTAGTGATTGCACCCGATATTTTCGGACTTCGCCCATTGTTTTCCGAATTGGTATCCCGATTGGCAAACGAATGGCAGATGGCAGTGATTGCCGTGGAGCCATTTCCAGGCAAAGATTTGTCAGCAGATGTCAACGAGCGCTTCGCCGAAATGGCCAAGCTGGACGACAGCGTTCACCTGCGCGACCTCACTGAAGCCGCCGACGCACTCTCGGTTGATCGTGTTGGACTCATCGGATTTTGTATGGGTGGCATGTACTGCTTTAAAGCAGCACGAAGTGATCGCTTTGCAAAGATTTCATCGTTCTACGGAATGATTCACGTTCCCGAAGGATGGCAAAGCAAAACTCAAGGCGATCCGATGGAACATCTGTACTCGGGTTATCCAGAACGCGTGCTGGCAATCATTGGTGCACAAGATCCGTACACGCCACCTGAACAAGTAACAGAACTGTTTGAAAGTGGAGTAACGGTGTGTGAATATCCGCACGCGGTACACGGCTTTGCACATGATGCAACACGTCCAGCACATCGGGCCGAAGATGCTGCCGATGCTTTTGCTCGCACCCAGGAATGGCTGCTTGCAGACTAATTAGCTAGCGCGAATTTCCATTCGATCGCGCATCAAAATTTTGTAACGACGATCGTGTTGTTCCAACCATCCAAGACGAATGAAACTTGCGATGGCTTTGTTCACGCGCTCGCGTGAAGCTCCCACCATGCCAGCAAGTTCTTCCTGCGTAACTGGCAAGACGAATTCGTTATTTCCACTTGACAGCTCAAGCAAGCGCTTTGCTGTGCGACCGGTGACATCGAGGAACACACTGTCGGCGAGCACCTCGTCCATGGTGCGCAACCGCGTGGCGAGCAACTTAATGACGCCCCACAACATGGTTGGGTTTGCTTGCATTTGTTCGCGTACCGGTGCATACGGAATGCGCAAGACGGAACTCTGTTCAATGGCACGTGCCATTGCGCTGCGAGGTCCTTCATCGAGCATGCCCAGTTCGCCAAACAAGTCTCCCGACTCCATGAGCGCAAGCATGCTCTCGCGGCTGTCGAGCGGTTTGTTGCCGATAGCGATGGCGACGCGTCCGCTGAGTACGACGAACAATGCGTCGGGTGCGTCTCCCTCGTTGAACAAAACATCGCCGCGCTGAAGGTTCTGCGTCTTTGCTTGAGCGCAAATCAGCGAAAGCGCACTTGTTGGGGTATCTGCAAAAAACGAGGTACTAGCAAGAATCTCTTCGTGTGTCATGCGAACTATGACGGTACTACCCTAAATGAACGTGACAACCGCGCCCAATGAAATTGTTTGGACAATTGTGGTTGCCGCAGGCTCTGGCGCTCGATTTGGTGGTCCGAAACAGTTTTCCATGCTTGGCGATCGCCGAGTCTTGGATTGGTCGGTCGAAACAGCGGGTAGTACGAGCGCAGGGGTAGTGGTCGTACTTCCGGCAGCTGACGCAGAACGCGAAGGCGGTGTTGCTGGTGGCGAGACACGAAGCGAATCTGTGCGATGCGGACTTGCTGCCGTCCCTGCAGAAGCCACCATCATCTGTGTGCACGACGCTGCTCGACCATTTGCGAGCGCACACTTGTATCGCGAAGTCATCTTGCAAGTTCATGCTGGCGCCGACGGAGCGATTCCTGCTTTGCCGGTGACAGACACTATTAAGCAAGTGAATTCACAAAATATTGTTGTTGCGACTCCGGATCGGTCTTCGCTTGTTGCGGTACAAACACCCCAGGCTTTCCGAGCATCGGTTCTGCGTTCTGCGCACGCATCATCTCCTGAAGGAACAGATGATGCGACACTGGTAGAGGCGATGGGAAAGCAAGTCGTCGTTGTCGCTGGTGAGACGATGAATCGCAAACTCACTGCGCCAGAAGATCTTGAGTGGGCGCGTGCAATGGCGCACACAGAGGCATAGGAGCACATCATGGCGATACGTACACGCGTAGGACAAGGTTTTGACATTCATCGTTTTGTTGATGGCCCGAGTGATCGTGTGTTGGTGTTGGGTGGAGTGAAATTTCCAAACGAGAAACCACTCGCAGGACATAGTGATGCAGATGTGATTGCACATGCGGCTGCTGACGCGTTGCTTGGCGCAGCGTCACTTGGTGATATCGGAATGCATTTCCCTGACACCGATCCGCAGTGGGCCGGTGCAAATTCGCTCACGTTGCTTGCACACGTGGCCAAGATTGTGCGTGACGCTGGCTATGAAATCGGCAATGTTGATTGCAGCATTGTGTGTGAAAAGCCAAAGATCGCTCCGCATCGTGAAGCGATGCAGAAGTTATTGTCTGACGCCGCTGGCGCGACGATCACCGTAAAAGGTCGGCGCGCTGAAGGGCTCGGAGCATTAGGTCGAGAAGAAGGAATTGCCTGCTGGGCAGTTGCAGTCATTGAAAGGACGCAGGCATGAAACCACGAAGCACAGGAGGTGGTCGCGGACCATCGCGAGGGGCACCGCGAGGAACAAAGAAGCATCGTGGAGGTAAGCCAGCTCCACGTGAACACGATGGCCCACGTGCGCCGCGCCCAGACAAGCACAGCCTTGGTGGCTCCCAGGTTGAAGGACGTCAAGCAGTTCGCGAGCTGCTCATTGCGCGCAAACGCAAAGCCTATGAAATCTTGATTTCAAACGACCTTGATAAGAACGACATCATTGACGACATCATTGAGTTGGCAAATGATCAACGAGTTCCAGTTCGTTATGTTCCGCGCAAGGAAATTGAGCGCGAAGCGCGAAGCGAAGCACCTCAAGGAATCATTGCGACTGCAGCAGGAATCCCCGAAATAGAAATTGGTGACATTTTGAAAAATGCTTCACCATCTCGCAAACCGTTCTTTGTTGCAATTGATGGTGTTACTGATCCGGGCAACCTCGGCGCAATTTTGCGTTCGTGCGATGGGGCTGGTGTTGATGCAGTCGTGCTTCCACGACATCGCGCAGTGCATATCACTCCTACGGCAGCAAAATCTGCGGCTGGTGCAGCAGAGTACGTACCCATGTGTATTGTCGGCGGACTTCCGACGGCACTCAAACAACTCAAAGACGCTGGAGTGTGGATTATTGGTCTGCACGACTCCGCGGACAAGAACATTTTCGAAATGGGGTCCCTTGCAAGCGAGCCAGTGTGCTTGGTGCTTGGGGCAGAAGGTCCAGGATTGTCGCGTCTGG
>Ga0208485_1000146_pt1 | contig 22374 bp, 14 predicted proteins | sample LakMenEpi27Jul12_FD_150707 | JGI IMG/M metagenome (GOLD analysis project Ga0208485, IMG submission 150707) | Freshwater microbial communities from Lake Mendota, WI - 17JUL2012 deep hole epilimnion (SPAdes) | ecosystem: Environmental > Aquatic > Freshwater > Lentic | place: Lake Mendota, Madison... | reverse complement strand
TTGACTGGTTCTTGCCGAACCCTGTGTTGCTCTATATAAATTACCTAACGATAGATTTGTTCTTGCCATAGTATAAAGTGTTATTCTCCGTTATAAATATCTAAAAGTTTATCTTTCCATTCATCTTTATTAGAAAAGTTTTTAATCATCCAATTTTTAAGTTTTTCAAATTCTACTTTACGGGTTTCGTAATCATCCTGACAAATTGTTTCGTAGGTTTTTTTAAATGTTTCCTCATCAATCGCTTTGTACTTATAGTCAAGTGGAACATGCCATGTTTCATGTAATATTGGTAATTTACCCCAATCGACTGCTTCAAATATTCCATATCCAAATGGTTCATATTGAAAGCAAGAATGAGATATTCCCCAATCAAGTCCATAGAACCTTTCTTTATATTTGTAATCAAACTTGTAAATTTTTGCTTTTTCAAATTTGTATCCATATTTCTTTTTATAATATTTGTTGAATGTTTCTGAATTAGTAGAAATGAATCCACCTAACCCATCCATGTATTCAACATTTTTTCTACCTTCAACTCTTGCTGCATATCCTAATTCTACTGATGTTGAAAGTTCTTTATTTTGTGTGAATGTATAATTATTTGGAATATGATGTAAATTTTCCGTTTCATATGGAAAATGATACAATCCTACCCAAACTTTATTTTTAATTTTATCAATTAATTCGTTTTCATATTCCCAATTTCCGTACCAATGTAGATATTCTTCTTTTCCCATCTGTGCCATTAAAGACACTTTGGTTAAATTATGGAAAACAATTGAATCAATCTTTTCTAAATTTTGATGAACTGCTTTGGTTGGGGTGTAATGTCCATGTAATATATGTATGCGTCTTGCACCTTCAAAGATTTCAATAATTTTATCTTCGTTGGTTTCCCAAACATGGTCAATATCAATTGGAAATTCTTCGTAATTTATAGGTTTGTGTCTATGGAAAATAAGAAGTGGCTTAACTTCTAAGTTAGGAGCCACTTCTTTTATCCAATTAGTTACCCATATATCAGCACCACTGTTGAACCAGGGTCCTCCAGCGGTGGTGTAATATACATCATACATTTATTATAAACCTTTTGATTCTTTTAACTTTTCGATTTCGATTGTTAAAGAATGAATTTGTGTTTGTTGTTCTTTGATACCTTCAATTAATAATGCTACTAATTTATCGTATTTAACTGCTTTGAAACCACTTTCTCTTGTTTGAACTAATTGAGGTAATACTGCTTCAATTTCTTGTGCGATTACACCCACATCGTTTCCTTCGTATCCATGCTCAATTTTATTTTCAGCTTTCCAATCATAAGTGTTACCACTAATTTTAGAAATCTTATCCAATGCGTTTTCAATTGGAACAATATTTTCTTTAAAACGAATATCTGAAGATGAGAATGCAACTACGTCATTTGTTGCGTCAATTCTACCTGCAGTTGCTGATGCTGCCATTCCAACTCCTAATGAATTGAATTGAACATTTGAAGATGTTGCTACTGCTTGACCGATTGCGATTGATGGGGTTGCATTTTCACCACTATTATTTGTGATTGTAACACCCGTTGATGCTACTAAACTTGCAACATAATCACCGGTTGTTTGAGTTGCCAATGCGATATTTCCACTAGCAGAACCTAAACTTACTTGAGATGAGCCACTTACTATTCCTGCTGGGATAGATGAGATACTTGCGTATGTAATTTGAGATGAACCCGAAACTACACCATTAGTTGATGCAATTGAACCATATAAAGTACCTACTGATAAATCTGCTAATGCAAATGTACCATGTGCCGTATCTATTGATTGAGATGGTTCTGGAGTATAATTTTTGAAAATCTTAAAGATACCACTATCCGATGCGTCTCTAAACATACCAGCGTGTCTATAAGTTCCATCATTATAATTACCTGTCCAACCTAAGTCAGGGTTTGTAATATTACTACCTTCATTAAGATATATTAAGTTATCAGTTATAGATAAATTACTTGCACTAATTGTTGTTGTTGTACCTTCAATATTTAAGTTACCATATACAGTCAAATTTGAACCTGTTACTGATAATGCTTCTTTTAATGATGATGTATATGAATTTATATTTGTAATTGCAATATTTGATGAACCCGTTGCAATTCTTAATTCACCTAATGTAGTTGAAATTGAAGATGAAAGGGTTGATAAAGTTAATCCGTTTATAGCTCCAGTAGTAGTAATAGAACCAGTTACTACTAAATCATTTCCAAATACTATATTAGTTCCACCTGAACTTAAAAATTTAGCCGTACCATCTTGCATGCTAACATTTCCTTTAACAGAAATTATACCAGTAGTTGGGTCTAATAATACATCACCACCACCTGAAGATTTTAATTCAATATCTCCATCTACAGTTTGCATTGTAATATTATCAGTACCTAATTCATTAAATTTAATTCCTTGACCGGTATCGGTTGTAAATATCAATTCTGTTGCATTTGATGAAATTACTTGAGTTCCATCAATATATAATGATGCAGATGATAAATATAAGTCTCTCCATTGTTTACTAGGAGAACCTAAATCAAATACACTATCCGATGAAGGAATAAGTGAAGAACTTAAAGATGCTACAACAGTTACATTATCGGCAGTATTATCACCAATTGTAATGTTACCACCCAATCTTAAGTTACCATCAATTTTTGCATTTCCTGTGATGTCTAATGAAGAACCGGATATACCAGCAAATGAACCCTGACTTCCTGTTCCAGATGCACCCAATGTAATATCACCTGCCGTTCCACCTACTTGTAATGTTCCTAAGTCTGTATTTACATAGGGTTCTCCGAATGCCAACGAACCTGATTTCTGTGCGGTGGTACCGCGTCTAAATTTAAGTCCCATTTTAGTTTACTCTTTTTTTTAGTTAAAGTATAAGAATTTTCCTATACCATTATAAATATCTATTTCTTTTCTAATTCCTTTAATTTTGCTGATAATTCTTTTATAGCTTCAATTAATACTGGAACTAATTTTTCATAATCTACTGCTAAGTATCCGTTTTCTCTTTCAATAACTACTTCAGGGAATACCGATTGTACTTCTTGTGCTATAACTCCCAAATCTTTACCACTTCTAGCTTTTTGTAATTCCTCATTCCATTCAAAAGTATATCCACCCAATTGATTTAATTTATCTAATGCATTAACAATTGGTTCTATGTTATTTTTTAATCTTTTATCCGATGTATTATATGCAACGATGTCACCACTTGCTGCAATATCACCTTCTACTTTTAATTCATATGTTGCATCGGGTGTAGTTCCAATTCCCAATGTTGCAAATTGAACACCACTGGATGTTGTACCTAAATTTTGATTAATTGTAGTAATGTATGTTTGATTTGAACCACTTAATACATTCGAACTATTTAATACTTGTGATGAACCCGAAACTACACCAGATGGAAGTAATAATGTTATTTGAGATGAACCACTTACAATACCTCTACCATTTGTTTCGTATGAACTTGTTACGGCTTCTATGTTATTTAATCTACTATTTGCAGATGAAGTAAACGAATTTATTTGAGATACGGATGAATTTAAACTTGCGGTTGTACTTTCTAAATTTGTTAATCTACTATTTGCAGATGCAGTAAATGATTGTAAAGATGCAGTAGCTTGGTTTATTTTATCTAATTGAGCAACAAGTCCTCCACCAAATAAAGATGCGGTATATTCTACTTCATTCAATCTATAATCAACCGATGCACTAAATCCACCATTTGCTAAAGAAGCAGTAAAGTTATTATAAAATGCATCCATTGATGCACTAAATGTGTTTAATGATGATGTTGTATATCCGATTGCATTAAATTTACTTTCAAATGAACCCGTTTTAGTATTAATATCCGTTATGTGTCCGTTTACACTTGCACTAAATGTGTTTAATGATGATGTACTTTCTTCAATTCTATTTAATCTAGTTAAAGCACTTGCGGAGAATGTATTTAATGAAGATGTTGTATTTTCTAATGCAGTAAATCTTGTTTCAATCGAACCTGTATAAATTCCCAAAGTTGTAAATCTACTATCTACCGATGTTGTATATGTGTTTAAAGATGCAGTATAACTATTTAATGATGAACTAACTATATTTAAATTTAGACTTGAACTTTCTAAATTTGTTATTCTTTCATTTGATTGAGTTACAAATGCACCAATTGCAATTCCACCAATAGTTCCTTCAACATTTATTGAACCGGAAAAATTAAAGTTTGGAAAAGATAAAGTTCTTATTATACTTGTTAAATTTGTTCTACGAACCGCTTTTACAAAACCAACAGATGTACGGTTATCAGGAACACTAAACATAACACCATTACCTAATCCTGCATTAGTAAATAAATAATCATTTTTATTACCATCACCTGCATAATAAGTTTTTGATGCATCAGAATCCGCAGTTGATGACCAATATCTAACATATCTAACACCGGCTAAACTTGCCGCCATTAAATTTGTATTACTTGCAATTAATGCCAATTCTCTAGTAGATGGTAAATACCAATCTGTATAACCTCCACCTGTAAAATCACTACAAAGTTTTGCGGGATTTTGTTGTCCTCCCGTAGATGCAGTAATTGCATTTGTATTTGTAATACCACCACCAATTACACTACTATTTGCACCGGCTACTCTTGTAAAATTAGAAGAATTAACCTCACCAATATCATCTTTATTTACTATATAAGAAAATCCATTTACAGTATCTACATAATAAACTATACCACCTTGTAAATAATCACCAACCTCAACAGGAACAACATCAGTTGTACCAAATATGGGGTTGTTATTCATATAAACGGTACTAGAAGATAAATAAACATCCCCAAATCCATTTGTTGGTGAACCTAAATCATATACAAAGTTACCACTTGGAATTAAAGAACCGGTTAAATATAAATTACCATTTATAGATTGGCTTCCGTTAAATGAGTTTGAACCAGTTGTAGCGTATCCTAAATTTGCTATTTGAGATGAACCACTTATTACTGAATCACCGCCTGCTAATAAAAGTTTACTTTCATTTCCTAACGTTCCACCTTTCCAATAATCTAAAGTTGAATCCCATAATAGAGAACCCGATATTGTTGATGCTGCGGTTGGGTCTTTAATCAACAACCCTCCATTTGCAATACCTGTACCATTTAATTCAATAATATTATCACCAATTTGTACAGTCGTTGAATCCAATGTTGTTTGTGTTCCTTGAACTACTAAATTTCCTTTAATCGTAGTAGTTGATGCTGCATCGGTGCCAGTAACAGTAATCGCCTGTTTGAGGGATGCTGTATATGAGTTTAAACTTCCAGTCGATGTTTCTAATAATGCTAATCTAGTTAAAGTTGAGCTACTAAATGTATTTAAACTTTCAGTTGAAGTTTCTAATAATCCCAATCGAGTTAGAGTTGAACCACTAAATGCATTAAGTGAACCAGAAGTTTGTTCCAATTTATTCAATCTTGCATCTCTAATATCAATATATCCTTTTACTGCAAATTGTGTTGGAACAGTATCTTCACCTGTAATTCCTTGTGCGTTTAATAAAGTTGTATTATTACTAACTTCGTTTAATACAACACCGACACCTACTCCGTTTCTTTTGAATGGGCCGATTGCACTTAAACCTCCTAAATTAAATTGGTTTGCATCAATTGTAACTTCTCCGGTTAATTGATTTACTGCAAAGAAATCACCAATTTTTAAATTACCTATATTGTCAACTGTTGAATAAAATACTCTACCTGGAGCATATTCAACAATTTCTCTATTTCTATTTGGAACTCCACCGAATTTAGGAAGTGCGTTATATGTTACACCACTACCAACATATTCCATTACCAATCCACCTGTTGAGATGTTTGATAATTGGTGGAAATAAACATTATCTCCGGTTGTAATTGAAGGTGGTGCAGGATAAACTGTTACATATCTTTCATTTGCAGAACTACCGGTTGCAACATTCGTTACTAAATAATTAGAACCACTTAAAATCATATTTGAAGAAATATCAATACCTCTACTTCCACTTTCTAATTGGAATAATATTGCAGCAATACCACTAATTTCAGCTTTTTCTGCCACAGTTGTAGCTTGTATTGCACCTGGACCAGTTGGTGCTGCAATTGTAAGAGTTGGTTGTGATTTATATCCACTACCAGGAGTTAAAATTACAATTTCATCAATTGAACCATTTGCATTAACAGTTGCTTCTGCAGTTGCATTTACACTTGCTTCACCACCGGTAATAGTGACTGTTGCAACTGAACCCGTATAACCTGCTCCGTCTTGTTGAATAACTGCACCAACTACTGTTGATGTTAATGTTTGTGAAGAAGAACCTGTATTATATGTTTGTGGGAAATAAGTTTTAGATACTAAACCTTTTGCACCGAAGTCAATTACTGAATTTGAAATATTTGCAAAACCGCCATTTGCTACTTTGAAACCATAAGTACAAAATGTAGTAAAACAAGATACGAATTGTGCATATCCTTTGTTGATTACCAAGTGACCAGGTCCACCCTGATTAACTTGAGTAAATGCATCTGCTACAAATGATTCTAATGGTGATGAACCACTTACTAAGTTACCATCGATTCTAATACCACCACCTGCACCTTGTTCATCGATTATACCTGAACCAATTACGGCATTAGATGCATTTCGTACATCATTTATGTTATATGGAAGTGGTGCGTAATTTGGACTAGCTGGATTTAAAGATAAAGCAGTACCATCTGTTGTTATAGGACCTGTAATTGATGAACAATTCTGAATATATGGTGATGTCCCAATTACTGGTCTTTTTGATGATGGTGCTTGGATTGATATGTGTGGTTTTTCACCTACAACATATCCACTACCATTACTTACCATATTAATTGAAAGAGTACCTCCACTTACAGTTGCCGTTGCAGTTGCAACACTTCCACTTGCATCAGGTCCTTCTATAATTACATTAACACTCTCACCATTAACATATCCACTTTCAGTATGTATCATTGTTAACCCACTAACACCACCAGCACTTATTGTACCGATTGCAGTAGAACATGGGTATGAAAATGCAAACGCAGGATGTTTTAAATCTAAAAATCTCAAACCATAAAAATAGTTTGAATCGTGACAATGGAAATAATCTTTTGTAGGATTTGATGCAGTTAATCTAACCGTTCTTAATGTATCACCAACAATTGCAACTCCGGGTGGAACTGCTATTGGATTGTTTTCAGTATAGTTACCACTACCTATAAAAATTGTAGTTCTTTGTATATTTGATGCAATTGCTGAACCTAATGATTCAACTGCTGCTTTAATTGTTCTAAATGGAGTAGATGGGTCTTTACCATCATAACTATCACTACCACTTGGAGAAACATATAATCTATTTGAACCACTCATAGCATTATCATATAAAGATGATGATGCTTCTACTCTATCCAATCTTAAATCAACCGATGTACTAAACGATGTTGGGTCGCCCATTCCAAAAAGAGAACCAGTAAATGCGGATGCCGATACACTATTTATAAACATTCTTCCCCATCTCTTTGAATCACTACCTAAATTATGAGTGTCTGTTGGGTTTGGTATTAAATTAGATGTAAATTCACCCGTTGCAGTAATTGTATCAGAACCACTATTTCCTAAAATTAAGTTTCCAGATATGTGTAAATTACCACTAATATATGCATTAGATGCAGTAATATCTCCGGATAAGTTTAATGAACCTGAATTTGGTTGGTCTAATCTAGCTAATGTTATAGGATTTCCATTTCCCAATGAAACTTGTAAAGAGCCTGAACTTTTATCTAAATATAATTCACCATCAACTAATGATACTGAACCTGAACCTCTTCTAATTTGAAATATTGCTGCCATTTAATTCTTTTGTGTTTCTTATAAATATAATAATATCTTTTTTCTTTAATTATAGTCCGAATCTACTTTTTTGTGCGTTGTAATTTTGTAAAACTTCTCCGGCACTTATTCCTCTACTATATACTCTAAATAAGCCCATTCTACATGCACCATAATATCCATCATAGTTTCCTGCAATTCTTCCTATTGCTATACCATTACCTGCAGTAGATGTTGGATAATTTGGACCAGAAGTTTGTCCTCTACCTGAAACCGAATTTGCTAATACACCATTTACATAACAACTGACTGTGCTTGGGCTAATTCCTGTTCCTGTTTTTGACCAAACGACATGTACATATGTATTCAACGGATAATCTACCTGACTATCTACACGAGATGAATCCCATAAATCCATATGTATTCTATTATCGGTAGGAGTCCATCCTTGTACGGCTAATCCTTGCGTACCCCCTTGTCCTAATCCCCAATATGCTCCCGTTGTTCCAACCAAAGTTGCCGTTCTCTTTACAAAAAATTCAATTGTAAAATTTGGGTCACCATTTAGTATTGTTGAATTTATATTTGCTTGAGCATATTGATTACTTCCATTAAAATTAAGTGAACCATTTCCATCTGATGAACTAAATGATGGTGAATTATATAGTGTAGCATGGTTACCATTTCCACTCAAATCCGTCCAAGTAGTTCCAGACCCTAAATATGAATTTTTATTAGCAGCATCTAAATGTAATACCAATCCATCGGTTGATATTTGTTTTACAACTTCACCTTTTGGGCCAATTGATGTACTATTTAATTTATTTCCGTTTAAATCTAATGGCATAATGTTATAATATATAAATTTCTGATATTGTACAATATGAACCACCACCGGTGGAATTGCAAGACCTTCCGTGGCCTACACCTGCAATAGCACCACTATTTCTTCTCATAAAACTATAAAATGATTTTACACCACTAAATCTCATAAAATTGGTTGCTTCGTTATCACACGCACCAAGTTGTACATTATATGCTGTATTTTCAAATGCATTTGATGCGTCCCAACGAAATATAATGTCACCTAAGCCCGTATTATAAGATGCTAAATTGGGTGCAATTCCTCCATATCCATTTTGATTAAACGTCCAACAGGCGGCAGTTCCTTCGTTTGTAAATTTACAAAGTATTCTTGACCAAGGAATTGTATTTTTTATTGTAAAATATAAACCAGAATCGGCACCACCACATCCACCTAAATTAAAATAATAAGATATTGAATACCCACCGGTACTATCATTACCTTGAGATGTGATTGTACAGTTTTGATTATAAACAGTATCAACCATATCACTTGTAACTCTTTTAAAGTTTTTTGGTAATATAACACCATCCGGTGTTAACATTGATGACGATAAAGTAGAACCTCCTATATTAAATGGCATATTTTTTTATTTTTATAAACCAAATCTAGATTTAGTTGAGTAGTAATTGTTTAAAATTTCGGCCTTATGTAAAGGTCTATTATATATACGAACAGCACCTACTCTACCATTTGCGTATGCACCATTTGGGCCACCATAAATTGCACCGATATTAAATTGTCCTGTTCCACCATACGCGTTTTGTACGGATGACCCCGGTTTTATTAAATCTCCATTCGCGTAAAATCGTTTTTCATAATTTGAACCATTATATGTAAAAACCCAATTAAACCATTGACCGGTTGATGGTCTATAATTTTCATTATAATCATTATCATTACTATACATCCCATAAATCATACCACGTGAACCTGTATCATAAAATATATGTAACCCTGTATTAAGTGCAGGTGGGCCTTGCCCAAATAATCCAAACCCACCAGATGCCGAAGTCATATATGTCCAAATTTCCAATGAAAATCCAGCAGTTAAATTTAAACTAGAAATACTTGCATATCCGTTAGTTCCATTTAATACCATATATCCACCATTTCCACTATTGTATGTAATATTATTTAGAGTAAAATTATTTCCATTTCCAGTTAAGTCTGTCCATGTTACTCCTGAACCTGCATATGAATTTTTATTACCCGCATCTAAATGACATATTAACCCATTAGTAATAATAGAATTACTAAATGTACTTCCGGTAATTGAAGTTGATGATATTATATTTCCATTTATATCGATTGGCATAATTAAAAATCGTTTGTTTCTTTTATTTTCAATTCTCTACCAATATATCTACTATCATTCAATAGTTCTAATCTTTTATTTTCAGCTTCTTCCAAAGTATCATATACAAACATTTCATCGTTTTCAATACAAATACATTTTGTTATGAAATTCATATTCTCATCATAATCAGGTGTGCCTTTCAACGATGGTAATAATTCTTTTAATATAATATATCTCATAACTTACGATTTTTTAGGAGTTGCCATATTTGGGTCAACTTCAGTTAATGCAAATTTATAAACTTTTCCTTTTTTATTATTGTATAGGAATAAATCATCTTCACCTTCTACAATTGTCCAATCACCAATTCCGTTATTTAAGGATAAATCCGATGTATAAACAGTTGACCATCGTTGAGAAGTAGAACCTAAATCTTGTGTACCATTTGCCGCAGGTAATACATTGCCATAAAAAGTTTGTGTAGTTCTTACAAAATCGGCAACAGTTGTTCTTGCTGATGAACCCCCACCATTTGATACTTGAAATCTAAATCCAGAATTTATAGCAGTAGAAGAAACCGAAGTTTGTATTGCGTTTGTTTCACTATTGTTGCTCGAATATTGAGATACAAATGCATCTGCAAATGTACCATCTACCCCCGCCGATGTTGATGTTACTTTACTATTAATTGTTATACCTGCAAAAGTAGGAGATGATGTAGTTAATACCGCTTGATTTATATATGTTCCGAATCCAGTAGTAGATGATAATGTAATTTGTGAAGAACCACTTACTAATGTAGGAAGTGAACTAATTCCACTAAAAGTTATTTGTGAAGAGCCACTAACAATTCCTCTACCTTTTGTTTCGTATGATGATGTTGCTGTATTTAAATTACTTACCGATGTATTCAAACTTGCAGTTGTAGTATTTATATTACTTATTGAAATATTTACACTTCCGGATGTCGTTTCTAAATTGTTTAATCTATTTACACTTGCGGTATAAAAAGATGCAAAGGTACTATCGTTTGAAGTATCTACTGAATTAATTAATGTTACTATTTCTACAAATGTATCTTTGTCTGCATCTGCTGCTAATAAAATTGCATCAACTCTACCTTTTTCAGTTGTAATTCTACTATCTACTGATGTTGAATATGTTGAAAATCCGGTTGTAGATGAAATCGTTATTTGTGAACTTCCACTTACTATGCCTGATGGAATAGAACTAATATCTGCATATGTTATTTGTGAAGAGCCACTAACCAATCCTCTACCTTTTGTTTCGTAAGATGAAGTTGCTGTATTTTGATTTAAAAAAGTAGATGCAATTGAAGAACTAAATGTAGTCAAATTTATACCATTAACATTTCCGGTACTTTCAAATGAACCACTCACTACTATATTATTTCCAAAAACAATACCATTTCCTCCTGAAGATGTTATTTTATTTCCATCTTGTATTTGTAACGTTCCTCTAACATCAATTAAACCAGTTGTTGGGTCAAATAATAAATTACCACCACCCGATGTTTTTAATTGAATATCACCATCTGCTGATTGTAAAATAATACTATCACTTCCCGCTTCTAAAATCTTAATCGATTGACCTACATCCGTTGTAATTTGTAATTCATTTCCCGTTGAACCTAATACTTTTGTACCATCTATGTAAAGTGAACCTGAAGAAACGAAAATATCTCTCCATTGGTATTCTAAGCTACCTAAATCGTATGTATTATCTATTGCAGGTATAATTGAACCACTCATTGTTTGAGTCCCTCTAAACGTATTAGAACCCGTTGTGGCTAATACTGATGATGTTAATTGTGAAGAACCACTTATTATTCCGGAAGGTTTTGATGCAATGTTATCCCAAGTTGTTTGAGTAATACTTCCACTTAAAACATATCTTGTATCGTATGATGATGTTAATTGAGACGAACCACTTACAGTTCCTGCAGGTGCAGTTGCTACTATACCACCTACTCCAATTGATGCAACTAAAGTATCTCTAACAATGAAATCAATACTATCCAATGTAGGTAATATTTGTGTACTACCTGATACATTTGTCATAAATCCTTTAAAACCAACCGGTGTTCCTACTGCAGTTGATTGTGATTGTTCAAAATCTATATAATATTTATCCGATACACTATTAAAATCACTTATAGATGCTGAACTATTTGAATCATAATCCCAACCATCTCTCGGTATATCATCACTCACTACTCCTCTTAATCCACTACCATCACCACTAAATGAACCCGTAAATGAACCACTATTAGATGAAGCTCCTACGGCTACACCATTTAAATATAATGAACCGGTTACATTAACTGAACCTGTAAAATCGTGTGTGTCATCGGATGTATTACCAAATCTAGAACTACCACTTTCGAAAAGGACAGATGAAGAAATTACTGAAATATTGAATTGTCTTGCATTAACTGCCCCTAATATAGTTAAGTCGGCCGTTACTAATGCCGAACCACTAATTATTGCTTCACCATGATTAATAGTAAGAGTGTCGTTGACTTTTAAAGAACCAAATGAACCAGTTCCGGTTGCTCTTAAAGAACCGGTAATATTTTGGTCTGCTTTGAATTGATTTGAACCTGTGGTTGCGTATGAAGCAGTGTAAGAGTTTAATGAAGAGAGTATTCCGACTATTTGAGATGAACCACTCACCACACCATTGGATGCTGATATTGAACCTACAATGGACTCTGCCGTCAATGTTCCTGTAATGGTTACGGAACCTGTGTTTAAAACATTTGTTGTTACTACTTCTTGGATTGTGTCTGTCGAACCTGAGCGTCTAAAAAATATCTTACCATCGTAAGTATTTAATGCTAATTCTCCTAAATTAAGTGAACCTGTACCAGGTACCTTACCCGATAACGCAGAGCGTTTGAGTTGAACGATTGATGACATATGTCTAATCCTTTAAAGTTATCTAACAAAAATGTAGTATATACTACTGACATAAATATATTATAAAATAAAAAAAACCCCTACTAAGAGGGGTTTCTATTATAATTTTATTTACTATTAAAGTTCTCCACCATCTGGACCAAGTGATGCTGATATTTCTAAGTTGAATAATCTACCTGCTACTGACCCACTAAATGCTAATACATCACCAATTCCGTAAAGAGAACCACTAAATCCTGACCCTGTTGTGATAGTTGCGATTGTTACATCGTTATATCTAAAATCAACTGAACCAACTGTAGTTGCTACTTTGTAAAGAGAACCACTAGCTTGAATATATCCAATTGTTCCTGCGAACGGGTCAGAGTTAAAATCAAAGTCATCAGGTCTCATTGATGCGGTTACACCAGTCAATGCTCCACCATAACCTGCGAAAGCTGATGCGGTAACTGCTCCACTAAGATTGATTGAACCGGTTACATTTGCTCCGGCAACTACGATTTCTACTACCTCATCGGTTGAACCCGACTTGTGTAAAAAGGCTTTACCATCATAGGTATTTAATGCTATTTCACCTACCTGCAACGATGTGGTTGTAGGTACCGAACCCGCAACGCCTGAACGTTTTAATAAAATCGATGAAGTTGGGTTGTTATTTGTTGCCATATATTTTTATTTATTCTTTCTTTTTGTTATTAATAAGTTCCTCCGTCTATTAATGAAATTCTCGTTTCAATTGAACTACTAAATGTACTAAATCCGGTAGTTGCTGTAATATCAACCTGAACTGAACCACTTACAATTCCACCTGGTTTTCCAACTAAGTTATCCCAAGTTGCTCCTGCTACTGATGCGCTTATTGAAGTTGCAATTGAACTACTAAATGTTGAATATCCGGTTGTATCAGTAATTGTAATTTGTGATGAACCACTTATTACACCTTCAACGTTTAATTTAGTTTTAATTGTAGTATCAATCGAAGAACTAAATGAATTTAAACTTCCAGATGTAGTTTCTAAATTATCTAATCTACCATTTTGTGTAGCTTGAGAAGATGCGAATGAAGAACTCAATGATGTTTGAGATGCTGCACTTGCACTAAATGAAGTTGCTACCGATGAACTAAAGTTTCCAGTTACATTTGCTACACTTGCAGATAATGAAGTGATACTTGCATTACTTGCTGAGAATGAAGTTTCTACTGAACTACTATATGTAGTAAATCCGTCTACTTGTGTTAAAAGTATTTGTTGAGATGCTGTAACAACATTGTCACCACCTGCTCTTAGTAATTTACTTTCAGCTCCTACTGCTCCTGCTTTCCAGTAGTCGTTTGTAGAATCCCAAAGTAAAGAACCACTTACCGTATTAGGTGCAGTTGGGTCTTTAACTAATAATCCACCATTTGCAGCTCCAGTACCATTTAATTCAATGATATTATCACCTAATTGAATTGTATTTGATTCTACTGATGTCGTTGTACCTCTTACAGTAAAGTCACCTAATACTATAACATTAGAACCAGTTAATTCAAATGCTGATTTTAATGATGATGAATATGAATTTAAAGCTGATACCGAAGTATTTACACTTGCAGAAGTTGCTTCTAAGTTTGTTAATCTACCTAAGTTCGAAGCACTTACAACATTTAAAGCGTCAATGCTAATTTGTTGAGATGCGGTTGAACTATTTAAAGCAGTTACAGAATTATTTACACTTGCAGATGTTGCTTCTAAGTTAGATAGTCTACCTAAGTTTGATGCACTTACTGTATTTAAAGCATCTACTGAAGTATTTAAACTTGCAGTTGTTGCTTCTAAGTTAGTCAATCTACCATCTGCAGATGCCGTAAATGCGTTTAATGCAGTTGTTGAAGTGTTTGAACTTGTATAACTATTCAATGCATCAATACTAATTTGTTGAGAAGCAGTTGAACTATTTAAAGCCGTTATTGAATTATTTACACTTGCGGATGTTGTTTCAATATTTGTTAATCTATCTAAAGTAGAACCACTAAATGTATTTAAAGATGCAGATGTAACATTTAATGCGTCAATGCTAATTTGTTGAGAAGCAGTTGATGTATTTAATGCCGTTACTGAGTTATTTACACTAGCCGATGTGCTTTCTAAATTAGTTAATCTACCCAATGTAGAACTACTAAATGTATTTAAAGATGCAGATGTTACATTTAATGCGTCAATGCTAATTTGCTGAGATGCTGAAGATGTATTTAAAGCTGCTACCGAAGTATTTACACTTGCTGATGTAGTTTCTAAGTTTGTTAATCTTCCATCTGCAGATGCTGTAAATGCGTTTAGAGCAGTTGTTGAAGTATTTGAACTAGTATATGAATTTAAAGCTGCAATCGATGTATCAACACTTGAAGATTTACTTTCTAAGTTTGTTAATCTACCATCTGCAGATGCTGTAAATGTGTTTAACGATGCAGATGTTACATTTAATGCGTCAATACTGATTTGTTGAGAAGCAGTTGAACTATTTAAAGCAGTTACCGATGTATTTACACTTGCTGATGTGCTTTCTAAGTTAGTTAATCTACCTAAGTTTGAACTACTTACAACATTCAATGCGTCAATGCTAATTTGCTGAGATGCTGAAGATGTATTTAAAGCTGCTACTGAAGTATTTACACTTGCAGAAGTTGTTTCAATGTTAGTTAATCTACCTAAAGTAGAACCGCTAAATATATTTAACGATGCAGATGTTACATTTAATGCGTCAATACTGATTTGTTGAGAAGCAGATGATGTGTTTAAAGCTGCAACTGAAGTATTTACACTTGCTGATGTACTTTCTAAATTTGTTAATCTACCTAAATTTGAACCACTAACTATATTTAATGCATCAATACTAATTTGTTGAGAAGCAGATGATGTATTTAAAGCTGCAACTGAAGTATTTACACTTGCAGAAGTTAATTCAATATTTGATAATCTACCATCAACACTTGCAGATGTACTTTCTATATTAGTTAGTCTACCTAAAGTAGAAGAAGTGAATGAATTTAAGTTTGTTATTGAAACTCCAACACCTGAACCCACATTTGCAATAACTTCTGCAAATGATGCCGAAACTGAACCACTATATGTATCAAATCCAGTTGTTGATGAAATGGTAATTTGTGATGAACCACTAACTACACTATCTCCACCCGCTAATAATATTTTTGATTCAGCATCTTTAGCTCCTGCTTTCCAGTAGTCATTTGTAGAATCCCAAATTATTGAACCTGTTGCAGTGTTTGGATTGGTTACATCTTTAACATATAATCCACCATTTGCAGCTGCACTTCCGTTTAATTCAATGATATTATCACCCAATTGAACAGTTGTAGAATCTACAATAGTTTGAGTACCTCTAACTGTAAAGTTACCAGGAATAGTTACATCACCACTAAATGTTACATTGGCACCACTTGCAGTAAATGCTTGTTTTAATGAAGATGAATATGAGTTTAATTCCGTAACCGAAATATCAACACTTGCCGATTTAGATTCTAAGTTTGTTAATCTACCTAATGTAGAACCACTAAAAGTATTTATGTTAGAAATTGAAACATCTACACTTGCTGATTTAGTTTGTAATTCCCCTAAACTTGCAATCGTACTTGCCGAAAAACTATTAATATTAGTTATTGAAGTATTTACACTTGCTGATGTACTTTCTAAGTTTGTCAATCTACCATCTGCAGATGCAGTGAATGCGTTTAGAGCAGTTGTAGATGTATTTGAAGAAGTATAACTATTTAATGCATCAATACTTGTTTGTTGAGATGCAGATGATGTATTTAAAGCCGCAATTGAAATATTAACACTTGCAGAAGTTGATTCTAAATTTGTCAATCTTCCAGCTGCAGATGCTGTAAATGTGTTTACACTTGCTGATGTTACATTCAATGCATCTATACTTATTTGTTGAGATGCAGATGAAGTATTTAAAGCTTCTACTGAAGTATTTACACTTGCTGATGTACTTTCTAAATTGGTCAATCTACCCAATGTAGAACCACTAAATGTATTTAATAAACTTACTGAATTACCAATTGTACCACTACCAATAGATTGTGATAATGCATTTATTGAAACCGCAACTGATGAACTAAAGTTACTAATGTTACCCGTTAAATCTGGTATATCATTTTTGTCAGAACCAAGTAAGTATAAAGTTGAACTACCACTTGCGTAGTAAGGAACACCTTTAACTAATCCGTTGTATGTACTTGAAGCAAATGTGTTTGGTGCGTTATCACCAATCATAAATCTATTAACTGCTTCAACTGAACCACTTTCGGTTGCTGCAAACAAAATAGATGAACCATTGGTTGTCGTTAAGTTGGACGAACCTGAGGTTATTATTAATTCACCTTTTTGGAATGATGCGGTTGCTGCCGATAAACGTTCTAACGAACCACGTCTGTTTTTAATGATTTGTGCCATATTTTTTTGGGGTTATTCTCTTACTTTATGTTAGTATTCCGATATAAATATTTAATTTCATACAAACAATGTAAGAATTTTGATTTAATTCTATATATTTTTATTTTTAATGTCTTATGTAACTATTAAAACTCTCCTGCATCCAAATTCGAAGATGTAACAAATAACTCATTATCTGTTGCGAATGTAGTATCTACTGTTGTGGCCATCGTAGAACCTGATGTGAAGTTTGCGTTAAATATTGCTATTACCTGTGCAGAACTACTAATTAATCCAGAAGGTAAACTACCTGCTGGGTTTGAAATGTAATCTGATAATTTTCTACCCACATATTGATATGCCGTAATGGTTACAACTTGTCCGTTTGATGGCATTAAGGCCGATGATGCAAATTGTAAAACACCTGTCTTATAATCAAAGGTATAGTTATTTACTGAAACTTGTGTTCCTGCTACAATTACTTTTGCACCATAACCCGGAGTTGCATCTTCCGTATTTGCGTTTGCTAATGCAGGTACAGAATATTTTGGTGATACAAAGTTTGTTTGTTGGTTTGCATCTATCAATTGTGCACCTATACCACTATTAGAACCAGATGGATTTAAGAAAAACCAAACCTCATTATTAGTGTCTGATTTAGTTAGTGGTTGTCTATACCAATATTTTACAACATCTTGGCCATTTAACGAATATGTATTTCCACTTTGTCCACTACCGCTAAACGGTAATGATGCAGTTGGAATTAAATTGGCATCTATATAAATTTCACTAGAATTAATGTCCAATGTAGATGTAAACGCTTCCTGTGCATCCGTAAAGGTGTCATGCGTATATCTTCTACTTTGAAGTAATCTAGCTGATTTGAATGTATTATTTATTGCTGCCATTTCTATTAACTAAATGTTGTTGTTATTGAAGTAACTGGTGATGGGTCTCCTTTATATCTTACAATCACATAAATTTCATCATAGGTTGCATTTACATTCATACCGTCTACACTTCTTAATGGAATTGTATATGTTGTTGATGATAAACTACCTCCTGTATTACCATATAAGTCCATGTTGACACCAAAAGGATTTTGTCCGTCAGTATTTGCGGTTAATGTTGATACAAAGTTAGATAGAGTTTTTGTTGGGTCATATACTCTTGCTGGTGTATAAATTGTATTTTTAGATGACTCAAATAGGATAACTGCTGCTGCAGAGTTATCAGTTGTTGCATCCCATGCTACCAATGTTTTTCCTAAATTTAATGTCATAGATGATTTTGCCGATGTTGCTCCTGAATTAAATTTACGAATATAATATTTGTAATCACTTGCAGTTGATGGATTTCCTAACCAATATGCGTAAGTACCACCCGGTTTTACTAAATATCCAGGTTTAACTTGTAAATCAGTTGCTCCTAAATTGTATAATCCAAATGTAGTTGTCCAAGCAGTTCCGTTGAATGCTAATACATTGTCTGCTAATTCAATTCTATAACTTTCTCCTGTAAATGACTCTATTAATGTAGTCGAACTATCTCCACCTTGTGTTCTTGTATAATATGCTAATGAACCACTACCTACGGGCTGTCCAAAATCTCCTGCCGTATGATAATTAAATGTATTTACTTTTGTAACCGCAGTACCATTATTATAGTTTTGTCCGTTGACTGTTGCAGTAAAAGTTGTTGGAGTAAATGAAGTTTGACCTATGTTTGTAATATTTGCCGTACCACCAAATGTATATAATCCGTTTAATCTAACTACATCTGTTTCAAATGGAATTGTAGAAGTAGTTCTAACTGTTGTGTTTGTTGTATCAAAAACACCATTTGCAGTTGATATTGTTCCTCCCGATGTTGCAACTGAATTTACACCTGATGTGTAAGCTACACCTGTACCACTTAATGCAATTGAACCAACTGTTCCGTTATAGAATAGTGGGTTAAATAAATTTGTTACTGATGATGATATAGTATAAGTAGAAGTTAATAAATAAGGTGCTCCACTTAATGAACGAGATGTTGCTGATACACTAACTAATGTTGTACTACCCGTTAGTGATGTTTGAACAGGAACGTTTGTTGAGATTGTAGTTAATGGTGCCCAAAATACTTCCGTACCATTTGCCACTATTGCGGTTGAATATCCACTACTACCACTTGCTATTTGAATAGATGATGATATGTGATAGTATCCACTTGCACTTACTGCCGTTGCAGAACCACTATAAAGAGTTTGACCCAATGCCGACGCAAATTTTCCATCTTGATATCCTGGAGGAATAACTGCAGGATTTACTGTATTGATTAATGCCAATGTTACACCACTAGTTGTACCTGCTCCTGTTTGTGTTATACTTACAATAGATGATGAAGTTGCCGTATCTGTTTTTGCACTATTATCTTTAAATCTAAATGTAAATGAACCGCTTACTTTAAAGTTTGTCGGTGTTCCACTACTTAAATTACCTAATCCAAATAATTGTGCGTCTAATGATGAGGTTGCAGTTGTTGTACCTGCTGCTACCGATGTATAGTTGTATCCGTAATTTGCTGTGTAAATTGGAGTAACACCACTAAAAATTGTAGAACCTGCAGTTGCAAATCCTTTACCATTTAAATATGTAATTGTTGTATTGGTAGAAGTTTGAGGAATTCTACCTGTCAATGCCGTACCTGTTGTTGTGTTTTGTGCAGTTGCCGTTACTGAACTTAATGTTCTTGTATTTGGTGATGCATCCGGTGCTGACGATGATAATAAACCTGCAACAAATCTTAAAATCTCAGATACATTTGTTTCCGATGTGAAATTATTAAAATAAGAACCATTCAAATTACTTTGCCATGCATTTGCAGTAGGAATACCAACTGTTACATTATCTGGGTCGATTGTTCCACTTACTTTTAAACTACCTGTAATTTCTATATTGTTAGTCGTTGCGTAAGCTGAACCCGTTTGTAAAAATATACCTGTATTAGCTGCTAAATTTGCACTTAAAGTTGCTAACGATGTTGATACCGAAGAACTTAAACTTGTAATCGATGCAGCACTTCCACTTAAAGTCTCTGCAATTGATGTACTAATTGAAGATGATATTAAAGCTTGTGACGATGATAATGATGCACTAACAATTGTAACTTCTATATCCGTTGCTATTACTGATAATGAGCTACTCAATGATGCACTTACAATTTCAATAATAGATGCAGATATCGAAGAACTCAATGTTGTTATACTTGCATTACTTGCAGATATTGATGTTGCAATTGATGAACTTAATATCGTTTCGGCAGCTTGACTTGAACTAAATGAAGTTGCTACTGACGAACTTAATGCAATTTGTGATGCATTACTTGCACTAAATGATGTTGCAACTGACGAACTAAAATCTCCCGTTATACTTGCTATACTCGCATTACTTGCACTAAATGAAGTTGCTACCGATGCACTAAATACACTAATGTTACCTGTTAAGTTTATTGGAGTATTACCATCACTTCCTAACAAATATAAAGTACCACTGCCACTATCGTAATAAGGGACTCCATTTACTAACCCACCATAAGTCGATGTAGGAAATTCATTTGGTGCCGAACTACCTATTATAAACCTATTCGTAGCTTGTACTGAACCACTTTCAGTTGCTGCAAATAAAATAGATGAACCATTTGAAGATGTAATATTAGATGAACCAGTTACAATTAATATTTCTCCTTTTTGTAGAGAACCTGTAATTATGGATAACCTTTCTAACCTACCTCTTTTATGTTGTATTAATTGAGCCATCTATTTATTCGTAATATTGTTTATAAATATGAATTTTTATTATTAAAACTCACCCTGGTCAATAATAGCAGACGCAGTTTGATAAACCTCCAAGTCTGTTGCGAATGTGTTTCCCAAAGATGCAGTGTATGCATGAAAAGATGAAGTTGTTACAAGTCCCACACCAGTTGCTACTATACCAATACTTGCAGCAATTGATGCACTTATTGCTGCAACTTCTACATCGGTTGCAATTATAGCTAAAGCTCCACTTAATGATGAACTAACAATGCCAATAACTGAACCACTTATATCTGTTCCAATATTTGCTGCACTTGTTAATGCGGAACCGCTTTCTATTTGTTTTAATCTTATTAAGTTTGCCATATCCTATAAATATCTTATATTCTTATAATCCGTAAGTCGGTTTTATTGCATTATAATTTTGTGTTATTTCCTCAATTGATAATTTTCTATTATACAAATAAAGATTTGCAACATGTCCAAAAGGTTGACCGGCGGTATCATTATTACCCCACCCCCAATGTGTTCTTCCACCCGAACCGAAAGCAATTGTATTTCCTGCCTGTGAACCATTTATGTAGAATGTTTGAGATGCACTATCTCCAACTACTGTATATTGAGTCCAAACCCCAACAAAAGATGTAAGGTCAAATGTTGAACTTCTAAATGCACTATCCCAATATCCTAATGTGTTTGTTCCATTGGGAATGGTAATTGGTGTATATTTAGGTGAATTTGTATAGAGTAATGTTCTAAATCCGGAATTATTATTTATCAATCTTGCCCAAGTTACATAGGTATATCCTGTTGTTGGTAAAGTTGGACCTGTTCCATTTACAACAACTCTATTATTTCCCGATGTACACTCAAAACATTTTATTCCATTCAATGTAGTAAATGTAGCACCAGTCAATGTATGATTATACGAATTGGTTAAATCAAAAACCGTTGTTCCACTACCAGGATAACTTGTTGAATTATTTGCATCCAATTGAAGTAATAGCCCATTCGTAACCAACATATATGGATTTGGTGTAATTGTATATCCATTTTGAAATATTATTGGCATAACTTATGATAGTTTTATATATCCGTAATTAATTGTTTG
>Ga0208485_1000143_pt1 | contig 22533 bp, 26 predicted proteins | sample LakMenEpi27Jul12_FD_150707 | JGI IMG/M metagenome (GOLD analysis project Ga0208485, IMG submission 150707) | Freshwater microbial communities from Lake Mendota, WI - 17JUL2012 deep hole epilimnion (SPAdes) | ecosystem: Environmental > Aquatic > Freshwater > Lentic | place: Lake Mendota, Madison... | reverse complement strand
GCACGTGGATATAATCTAAGTGCAACAGATCCGCTAGGTCCTATCTTAGCAGCAGCTAGACCAACTACACAAGTTGGTGGTGCACAGTTAGTACCAGGTGACTTGTGGATTGATACACTTGACTTAGAAAACTATCCTGTAATTTATCGTTATACTGATACAAATGTGTGGGAATTATTAGATAACACAGATCAAGTCAGTGCCGACGGTGTAGTATTTGCTGACGCACGCTGGGGTACAAATGATAGTACAGATCCAATTGTTGATGCAATTCCTAGTATTGTTGATTTAGCATCAAGTAACTATATCGATCTTGATTGCCCTAGTTATCAATTATATGCTCGCGGTACAATACTGTTTAACACACGCCGCAGTGGCTATGGTGTAAAACGTTTTGAAAGTACATACTTTTCAGATGAAGTTAATCCTCCAACAGAAGTTGCTGCATGGGTAAGTAACAGTGGTGTTGATCAAAACTTAGTTCCTTACTTTGGACATAAAGCAGTTCGCAATGTTATTGTTGAAGCTATGAAATCAGCAATTGAATCAAGTGTTGCATTACGTGAAGAACAAGTACAATTTAACTTAATTTGTGCTCCTGGTTATCCAGAGTTAATCACTAACATGATTACTTTAAATAATGATCGTAAACAAACTGCATTTATTATTGGTGATAGTCCACTTACATTAAATTCAGCGTCAACACAAATTGAAGCATGGGCAAGCAATCAAAATCTTGCATCAGACAACGGTGTAAACGGTTTAGTAAGCTCAAGTGAATATTTAGGTGTGTTCTATCCAGCTGGTCTAGGTACAGACTTAGGTGGCGAAAGTGTTGTTGTTCCGCCAAGTCACATGATGTTACGTACAATGATCCGTAGCGACAATGTTAGCTATCCATGGTTTGCACCAGCTGGTGTACGTCGTGGCTTAATTGACAATGTTAGTTCGATTGGTTATGTTGATGTAACTGACGGTAATTCATTCCGTAGCATTGGTGTTACTGCCGGCCTGCGTGATGTATTGTACACACAAAGAGTTAACCCATTAACAGTATTACCGGGTGTTGGTCTAGTAAACTATGGTCAAAAAACTCGTGCAGCATCAACTAGTGCAATGGATCGTATTAACGTTGCTCGTTTAGTATGTTACTTACGTAAAGTATTAGATGAAGTTGCTCGTCCGTTCATATTTGAACCAAACGATACAATTACACGTAACCAAGTTAAACAAGCATTTGAATCAGTACTTAATGATGTAGTTGCTAAACGTGGTATCTATGATTACTTAGTAGTTTGTGATACAACTAACAACACACCAGATCGTATTGACCGTAATGAATTGTATATTGATATTGCAATTGAGCCAGTTAAAGCAATTGAATTCATCTACATTCCAGTACGCTTGAAAAATACAGGTGCTATTGCAGCTGGGGTTTAATAATAAAGTACGTATATAATGGGAGAGGTAACTCTCCCAGTTATAGACTAAGAAATAGCTAAATATATAAAAGGAATACTAAGATGGCAACATCATCATTAAGCAAGTTTACCGTACCGCTAAGTACAAACCAAAGTGCCAGCGCACAAGGTTTGTTAATGCCTAAATTAAAGTTCCGCTTTCGCGTAACATTTGAAAACTTTGGTGTTAGTCAACCAAGTACTGAGTTAACTAAACAAGTTATAGATTTTAAACGTCCTACATTAGAATTTGAAGAAATTTTAATTCCAGTGTACAACAGTAAAGTCTATCTAGCAGGCAAACCGACGTGGACCGCAGTAACCTGCAACCTACGTGATGATGCGTCTGGTGAAGTTAGCAAACGTGTTGGTGAACAACTACAAAAACAATTTGACTTTATGGAACAAGCTAGTGCTGCTAGTGGTATTGACTATAAATTTGTCACACGTTGGGAAGCCTTAGATGGCGGCAACGGCGCAAGTGAGCCAACAATTCTTGAATCATGGGAAATGTATGGTTGCTACTTGTCAAGTGCAGACTATGGTGATTCTAACTACGGTACTAACGAAGCTATGACAATTGGCCTAACAATCCGTTACGATAATGCTATACAAACTCCAGTTGGTACAGGTGTTGGTAGTGTTGTTGCAAGAACATTGGGCAGTACAATTACTGGTTAATACCCGTAAACGAAACAACTTAAAAGCTCGGTTATTAACCGAGCTTTTTTTTGGCGATAAATAATATAAATGGATAGCACAAATGGCAGCCGGATTCTTTAACCAACTATTAACACAATTAGGCACAGGCGATAATATCAAAGACTGGCAACATGCCTCTAAGACTTTTGTTGACGGCTTATATAGACTTAGTCCTAAAATTGGATCAATGTTCCATGTGTTCATTGATATCAACCCGAATATAAAACCTGGTGATAATACTGAAATTGGCATGATGGCAAAAACAGTTACATTGCCTAAATTCTCAGTGCAAAATAAGGTATTAAACGCATACAATAGAAAAATGATCCATCAAGAAAGAATTAACTATGATCCAGTTAGTCTTACATTCCATGATGATAGTTCTAACGTAGTGCGTGATTTTTGGCAAGGCTATTATCAATACTATTATAGAGATTGGGAACAACAAGAACAGATATATAAACAAGAATCTAAATATCAGAAACGTACTTCGCAAAACTGGGGATTTAGCCCACTGGCTAATGGTACCGGCGCCCCTAATTACATTACAGCTATTCGAATTTATAGTCTACATCAAAAATCGTTTAGTAGTTATATTTTAATAAATCCAACGATACAAAGTTTTGCTCACGGACAACATACAGCTGGCGATTATAGTCCTATGGAACATAGTATGACGGTGGCATACGAAGCAATACATTATGAATCGGGTCCAGTTTCCAGCGGCGAAGTACAAGGATTTGCACAACTACATTATGATAAAACAGCTAGTCCGCTAACAAGTTTAGGCGGTGGCACTAATAGTGTATTTGGACAAGGTGGTATAATAGAAGGTGCAGGCGATGTAATAACTAACTTAGCCTCGGGTAACTTTGGTGCCGCTGCACTAGGTGCATTGCGCACGGGAAGAAATGTTAAAAACACTGATATTAAATCTGCAGCAACTGCTGAACTTAAACAAACTGCAACAAATATATTGCGTGGTCAAAATACACAAAGCACAGTATTTGTGCCAACTATATCTAGTGTACAGGCAGGATTATCTAAGGCAACTACTGCAATTCCGGGATTAGTGGGTGTCAAAAAATCTTCTGGTATCTCAGGAAATATGAACTAAAGGAAACAATATGTCAGTGACTGGAAATTTACCATCTAATATTAACACAAATAGTACAACAGAATATTTTAATAATTTTTTTAAACCTGAATATACTATTAGCCAAAATGCCAATGATGCTATGGTAGGGTATTTTCAAACTGTAACAGGTAATCAAGACAGCGGCCTATCCCTTGCCTCAGCTGTGATATATACAGCTCAAACGCAGGGAATTGACCCGATAACACTGCTTGACGAATTTCGTAAATTAAATAAAAATGAACTTAATGCATATCTAACAATGTTTCTTAATCTAAACAGGGTTAGCACCAGTTTACTTGGACTTAGTAATAGCCCGCAAATGAACAAATATATAGCCCGGGCTATACTTGCATAATGGCAAAATACGCCAACGGAAAATATCAAATAACCAACACCGAGAAGTATATCGGTAAACGTGCACCTACATATAGATCAAGTTGGGAATTCACGTTTATGAACTTCTGTGACAATAATCCATCTATAATTAATTGGGCCAGTGAAGCAATTACTATTCCATATCGTAATCCAGTAACGGGTAAAAATACTGTATATATTCCGGATTTTCTTGTAGTTTATTTAGATGCAAATCAACAACGTCATACTGAACTTATTGAAATTAAGCCTAGTAAAGAAACAACAATGGAAGCAGCTAAAAGCTATCGTGACAAACTATCAGTAGCTATTAACCTAGCTAAATGGGCCATGGCAGATCAATGGGCTAAGGCACACGGTATGCGATTTAGAGTAGTATCAGAATTTGATATTTTTAAAAATGTTAAACGTTAGGCGCCATGCAACGAATTAAATTAAAAACAGTTGAAATAATATATGGTCATCGGTGTAATCTTAGTTGTCGTGGTTGCTCTAGCGGATCCGACTTCATTAAAGATACTCGATATGATCCAACAATAGAATCAATATACAAAAGTATAGAAGATCTTAGTAAGTATGTTGATCCAGAATCGATAGATCTTATTGGCGGCGAATTGTTCCTATATTGGGATAAAGTACAGCTTATAGTTAAAAAAATCCGAGAATACTATCCGACTACCGTGATCTGTTTGTTAACCAATGGCCTGCTAATAGACAAATTTAAAAAACCATTATTAACACTATGTGAAACTTATCACCCTTGCAATGTGGACATAACTGATCATTTTACATTATTCTCAAGCGACGTCATAGCAAAAAAATATCATGCTAAGTTAGATAAATTTGTTAAAAACTTAGCTGCTGACAAAGTTTCGTCTATACCGTTAACACTTGATGTAGACTGGCTTAAAAATAATAAAGATGCAGTAACATCAACTAATTTACATAAATTATCGTCGTGGGCTGAAATATATCATGTAAAATCAAATACAGTTCAAGTATCAAGATTGGCAGATTTTAAAGCTGGATATTTTGAAGTTGACGGACAAATAAAACCATATGCTACTAATGATCCTGCAGGATCTTATGCTAACGGATGCGGCATGCCGCACTGTCACGCACTGGTAGAATCTAAATTGTACAAATGTAGTTGGTTTTTTGTATTACCGTATCTATTAGAAATAAAAGGACAACTTGATGATCCAGATTGGCAAAAATATTTAAAATATAAACCATTAGATTTAACTAATGTGACTGATGCAGAGCTTGATCATTTTTATACTACTAGTACTCGCGATATTGGATTATGCGATGTATGCAACAATAATCAGAGTACAAACATACGCCAAACAAAATATAATGTTATACCTATACAAAATAAATAGTTTACTATGACAATATATCTTTATTTAAAAACTCATAATATTACCGGATTAAGATATCTAGGTAAAACTATTAAAGACCCAGAAAAATACAAAGGGTCTGGAATTGTATGGAGTAGACACTTAAAGAAACATGGTAATGATGTAACCACACAAATTCTATTAGAAACAGATGATCCTGCTAAAATAAAAGAATGGGGCATCTATTACTCTACATTATGGAATATTGTTGATAGTACCGATTGGGCTAACTTAAAAGCTGAAGAAGGAGATGGCGGGGATATGGGTCCTGCAGGTAGAAAGAAACACTCCGAAAAGATGACTGGTAGAGTATCCCCTATTAAAGGAAGAAGTACGCAATCAGACGAATCTAAGAAAAAAATCAGCCTAGCTACTAAAACACGAATGAACAATATGGATTGTGGTAAAAAAGAAGAAATGTACAAGAAGATTGCATCTCCCAAAAACTGGACAGCAACACGTATTGAAAATATGAAAGCCGGAATGAAAGGAAAGAAAAAGACCAAAACAGCATCTTGGATTAAAAACACGCCGACACGTATCGCTAGAATTAAAGAAGTAGGTGCCATTGCAGGGAAGAACCACAAAGGTAAAACCTGGAAATTAGTTGATGGTAAACGTGTTTGGATGGAAAAGGAGATTTAAAATTACTCAGAAGCTTTCAGAACTATTTAACCTCGCTCCCACTGACGAACCTACAGTAGAAGAAACCACCACTACTATAGAAGAAAACAGAGCAATGATTGAAGAAATGGATCTTACTATTGATAAGATTGATGCGGCATTACCACATGTTAACGACTTAGACGTAACAGATAAAGAACTAGATGAATTAAGTGATCTAGCTAAAGACAAGTTCCAAGACCTAATGGATTTGGGCATGAATGTAGAGGCACGCTTTAGCGGGCATATTTTAGCCACAGCGGGTACCCTGCTAGGACATGCTATTACTGCTAAACAGGCTAAGATTGATCGCAAGATACGTACGATTGACCTACAACTTAAAAAGATGCGATTAGATCAGCAAGCGGCTAAAGATGCCAGCAAAACAGACGGCGACAAGTTACTTGATGCAGTTGACGGCACAGCAGGTGTAGTGCTTGATCGCAACGCACTACTAGCGCAGATATTAGGTAAAGGTAAGCTAGATTAAAACAGCAATTTTGAATAAATAACTGTAAGGATATATAAAACTATGAAGAATTTTCTACAACATTTAACTGAAAGTCACAAGACTTATGAGTTTCGCATTAAGATTGCTAACATTGATCCAGCGGAGAAATTAGCAGCATTAGAAGCGGCACTTGATGCTTATGGATTAGAAAGTCTTAGTAAAGCTAAACGCTTGCCAATTAAATCTAGCGACATCGATTTTCCGAGTATGGCTAATTGCCAAATCTATTTAATGGACGTTGTGCTTACGTATCCAGTAAATGATTCACAGCTACTTGCTATTGTTAGTGAGCGTGCCGGTATTCCTCAAAGTAATATTGTTGTAACTATACCAAATCACCCAGAAGAACAACGTCGTTGGGATTTAGAAGGCAACGATGTGCGTGAATTTAAAAAAGGTGAAGCAGTATTAGATAAAGAATACTCAGCTGATGAATGTGCTAGTGGTGAAGAAGCCAGTAAAGCATACAGCCAGGGTAGTTTTCTTAAAGAACTAAGTAAAACTAAGATTGAAATTGCTGGCAACGAACCGGCAAACGGTAAAACAACAAATGATTTACCGCAAGGAACACAAAGCCCAGTGGGCTCAGTACAAAACAAAATACCAAGCCCAGTTAAAGGAAAATAATAAAATGAGCAACAACATCTACAACATCTTAGGCAAGTTAAAAGGCATTTCTGATACTGCCGCATCGACGCCAGATATAGAAGCTACTACAGTCTACGAAAGCGTAGATGCACGTGGTAGCATCACCGAAGCAGTTAAAAGTTTAGAAGCAAAATATCAAACTTTTAAAGAAGCTGCCGCTAAACCAGACTTCTTAGACTTAGATAAAGATGGCGACAAGAAAGAGCCAATGAAGCAAGCTGTTAAGGAAAAAAAAGCTGAACCTTTTAGTAGCGACGACTACGATGAATACGGTGTACGTCACTCCTCATCTTTTAATCAACCACCTAAGAAAGCAGTTAAAGATAAAAACAATGCCAAAGGTGCGTTTAACGATATGTTCGGTGGCGACTCAAATGACCTAACAAGCAAATTAAAAATTAAAGAAGGACAAGGCCCTTACGAGTTGTATAATCCTAAACATCCTAAGTTCAAAGCTAACTACGAAAAATACAAAGCTAAACACCCAGACTGTACAATAGCAGAATATGTTGCAGCAATGAAAAAGAAAGAAGCAACTATGAATGAAGCATCATACGATGAGCCAGAAGCTCCTAATGCCGATGCAATCGCTAAACGTAAACGTCTACAGGCTATCAAAGATCGCCAAGAAGATGAGCGTGCAATGGGTAGTAAAGATGACACTAACACACCAATCCGTAAAGTTGCCGGCAAAGCCTACGGTGGCGCTGCACAGAAAGATGACGTTAGCGATTTAGATGAAGGCATCAAATTTGGCGATAAAATTGCTAATAATTCAGCCGAATTGAAAAAAGCTAAACTAGCTAAAGTAACTGAAGGCCGTGTAATGGAAGAAACAGACTACTTCTATGAACAAGTTGCTAAAGCATTATGTGAAAAGAATCCTAATTTAAACACAGCAGATAGCGAATTTGCTGATGCAGTACGTAAAGAAATGGTAGCGCAGGGTATACAACCTAATCGTGCTAGAAACATTCTTTTAATGGACGAAGATTTCTTAGGTGATGTAGCAACATCATATAGTCATTACTCTAAAGAAGTTGCAGAATGTGGCGTTCCAATGAACAGTCACTTAGGTGGTGTATCAGAATTAGATGAAATTGCAGCATTAGCTGGATTGCCTGCTCCTGTTGCCGAAACTGATGTAGCACAAGAAATTGGATTAGAAAGATCTAGCTTAGAAGAGTTAGACGAAAGTTCAATTAATGAAGCTGCAAGCCGTAAAGACTTCCGTATGGTAGCAGATTTAATTAAAAATATTCCAGATGAGGCTAAACGTAAAGAGTTAGCACAACATCACGCTGATATATTTAAACAACAAAATCCACGCTTCAGCCATGATAAATTCTATGCCGCCGCAGGTGTTGTTAATGAAGCTGAATTACTACCTAATCCACCAGCTGAAATTAATGTTGATATGGATTCCTTACCAGAAGCAGAAATGGCAGAAGGCAATGAATTCTCAGGCGCATTAGCAGCTGCTAAGGCAAGTGGTGCTAAAGAGTTCGAAGTTGCTGGTAAACGTTACACAGTTAAAGAAGATATTAATGTCAACATTACTGCTAACGGTCAAGAAGATGCACTTAACTTATTCCGTAAACTAGCAGGCATGGAACAAGTTACAGCACAACCAGTAATACAAGCAGTTGAATTACCACAAGATGCAGAGTCAGCTATTGCACAAGGTATGATTGATGCAGTTGACGAAGAACGTGATCCAGAATATGTAAACAGCCCACGTGAACAAACTGCTGGCATTGATGCAGCTATTCCGAGTGGCAATGACTTACATGCTACTAAACGTGCTTACAAAATTGCACAACCAGGTGACAATCCGATGGCAGTTGCTGAAGCTAAAGATACTAGCTGGAGCAAATATACTAGCTTGTTAAAAGGTCTAACAAAATGAGTTTAGACTTATTAAAAAAATATGCGATGATTGTTGAAAACGGTAGTTCATTAGAACAGCCAGTCCAAGAAGCACTTTGGGATGATGAAGGCACTAGCCACGCGGCTGATCTAATAGATCAACTCGAGGAAGCATTATCGGAAGCGGTTAGAATTGCGAATCAACTTGAATCTACTAAAGAAGTAGGTAATGTTGTTGGTGCATACACTCGCCCGTGGCTTGAAGCATTTTTGCGTAGTAATAGTCAAACAGGTTCTGTAACTGATCTACGTGGTAGACTAGAAGAAGACGACGAATATTAAAATGAAAACATTGCGCGAATATATTGAGCAACTTACTGAATCCACAATGGATCCAGAAACACAAAACATGCTGAAGGTAGCAAAAGCAAAATATCCTGATGCAACTGATGATTTTAGTGCATTGGCTACATTGGTGCGTAAAGCAAACAACCATAGCATGGCTGACATTAAAACACTTAGCGCAGAAAATGATGCAGAAGAAGCAGACATTGATCAATTAGAAATTGAAAATGATGGTGAAGAATTGGCAATTGATACAAATAGTCATAAACTCGATGCACTTACTGATGAACTTGAACAGTTACGTAAACAAATAGCTACACTAACAGGCAAATACTAATGAAAATTAATGAAATAGTTACTGAAGGTGATGTTAGAACGGGTTCTAAAAATGCCCTTCCTAATCTTCAGTCTTTCCCTCATTTAGATAACAACGCTAACCCATACCTAGCATATCGCTTTGGTATTGAGCTAGCAGGCGCTCCTGACGTAGACGCTGATCAACAGGCAGGCACCGGCAGTGAATTTGTAACAGTAGGTTATAGTGATGCCGATGATGAAATTATTGCTCACACAGCTAAGAAGTTTGGACTTAAACGTAAAACACACGGCGGCAAGAATAGTGTTGAATCCAACAAAGTAAACAAAGTCAGTCCTGTAGCCAAACCTAAGAAAAACAAATACGGTGTTTAAACAATATTCAATTCGTACACAAGACTATTCTCAGGATACTATTCCTGATGCAGTGCTCGACTCTGCCGATCCTATACATGAAATAAAAGCACTTGCTGGCTTAGGCGGCCTAGCCAAATTACAAGAATATACTGCTAGCCAAACTAGTGACGAAGGTAGTAACTGTAGTGTTACTGCTATGGAAAAAGTAAACTATCAACAAGACAATAATGTAAAGCCTGGGACACCCGAGTGGTTTCGATTATGGTTTTCTAAGCCTTATTTGACAGGCGAATCTCCTTTCTAACATAAGTATTTGTATGGCTAAATCACTTGAAGGCGTACTAGTAAAACGTGCGCACCAATCAGAGACCTTTACAGAAGAGCAAATTATAGAATTTGCTCGATGCGCTGACCCAATCACTGGGCCGCAGTATTTCATGAGTCATTACTTCTATATACAACATCCTACTCAAGGCCGTATGTTATATCAGCCGTTTGATTATCAGACACGACTTATTGATACATATCACAATTATCGATTCAGTATATCGTTAATGCCTCGACAAACAGGTAAATCGACAAGTGCCGCTGGTTATTTGTTATGGTACGCTATGTTTGTACCTGATAGTACTATCCTAATTGCCGCACATAAATTTACAGGCTCGCAGGAAATTATGTCACGTATACGTTATGCATACGAACTGTGTCCGGACTTTATACGTGCAGGTGCAACTAGCTACAACAAAGGTAGTATAGACTTTGAAAACGGTAGTCGGATCATGTCAAGTACAACTACCGAAAATACAGGTCGTGGTCTTTCTATATCATTATTATACTGTGATGAGTTTGCGTTCGTTCGTAGTACTATTGGCCGTGAATTCTGGACTTCTATTAGTCCTACCCTAGCAACAGGTGGTAAATGTATTATCACATCGACTCCTAATTCAGACGAAGACCAATTTGCTACCTTATGGAAGGGAGCCAACAAATGCATTGATGAATTTGGCAATGCCACTGAATTGGGAGTTAATGGGTTTAAGTCATTCCGCAGTTATTGGCGTGAACACCCGGATAGAGATGACAAGTGGGCAAGCGAACAACGTGCGCAATTGGGTGATGAACGCTTCCGTAGAGAGATGGATTGCGAATTTTTGATTTGGGATGAAACATTAATTAACCCAGGGCATTTAATTGAGATGGACGGCATTGACCCAATTGAACGACAAGGTCAGATACGTTGGTATAAAAAGCCCAACCCAGCAAATACATATCTTGTTGCATTAGACCCAAGTTTAGGTACTGGTGGCGACCCTGCCGCAATACAAATAGTCGAATTGCCTAGCTTTATACAAGTGGGCGAATGGCAACATAATCGCACACCAATACAACAACAGATTGGTATATTACGTGAAATTACCCGCTATCTAGCAGAAACAGTGCCAGTAACCAACATTTACTATAGTATGGAAAACAACACAATAGGTGAAGCGGCACTAATAACAGTAGCCGAAATGGGCGAGGAAAATATCAAAGGAACATTCTTAAATGAACCTAAGGCTATGGGCTCTGGCAGACGCTATCGTAAAGGATTTAATACTACAAACAAAAGCAAAATATCAGCTTGTTCTAAATTAAAAAATCTAATAGAAACTAAGCGTATGACCATTGCTAGTAAAAACTTAATATCAGAATTAAAAACATTTGTTGCCAATGGCTCTAGCTTTGCTGCTAAACCCGGCGAAACAGATGACTTGGTAATGAGCTTAGTTTTAATAGTACGTATGGCAATGTTATTACAAACATACGATGCAACACTTGATAACGCAATGCGTGATACATTGGATGACTTTATAGAACCTATGCCATTCATAATGTTCTAATTGAATAAATACAATATGAGAGAAATTAATAAAATATCCGAAGCACTATTTGAAAAAATCCGCGACAGGTTTGAAGATGTTAGTTTAGGCGATGAAAATGCCAAAGCTACACAAAATCCAGAAGACGCACGTTTTTTCAACTTTGACTATACAGTTGACGGTGTTAGTCACGGCAACATAACCATTAGTGTTATTGATGAAACTTCGCTTAAAATATACTTTAGTAAAAATATCAGCAGTGAATTAGACGAAGAAGAAAAAGCAAAATGGTATGGCTTTTTAAGAGAGTTGCGTGAGTTTGCTAAACGTAATCTATTGAGCTTTGAGCCACGCGATATTACACGTAGTACACTAAAACATCGCGACCTACAGCAAGTAAGTAAATCAGACAGCACATACAGTAAAGACGAAGTAATCGGCGAAAGCAGAATGCACGGCACAAGTCGTAGCAGTTACGAGCAAGATGGTAACGTAAAGATTATTGTACGTCACAGCGATAGAGTAGATCCAGAGCAACGTGGCGCACGTAGTCGTAAAATTAAAGCATTGTTTGTTGAAACAACAGATGGTGAGCGTTTTAAATTACCATATAACAATTTAAGATATGCACGTGCTATGGCACGTCACGTATCAGAAGGCGGCGATGTCAATGATGATTTTGGTCAACACATTACTAAAGTAGCAGAAGAATGTAGTAAACTACGTCCGTTTAAATCACAAATGGTACGTAGAACATTTGAAGACGCCGAAACGCAAGCTATGGTTGAAGCGGCATTTGAATATCATGGTTTATTGAATGACACTCTAAAAAGAATGAGCGGACGTAAGGGTTACGCTGCTTGCAAAGAAAGTTTCCAGATGGATGAACAAACTCTAATGGATGACTTCGACGTTGATAGTATGCGTGAGCGTTTCGTTAGAAAAACTTACAATGACGCAACTGATACAGCACTACCAATTGTACAAAAGGCATATAATATGAAAAAATCTAATAAATTCGCACAACAATTTGAATCATGGGCTACTAATGTAGCTGAAGGTACATGGGCTACACCAGAAGGTGAAGAACAAGTTTCTGAACTAATTGATTTACTAATGGAACCACTTATTGTTGGTGTAGATGCTACTAACGCTACTAGTGCATTATACAACTTAATCGGCGACGATGTATTGTTTGATCGTCTAGGTGACCTAGCAGAAGAAAACCCAGAAGCAGATGCACGTGATGTAGTTATGGATTGGGTACAAGAAAATATGCCAGAAATCTACGGTAAAGTTATGAACGAAATCGGCGACGTAGAGCCAGCTGATCAATACGAATCAGCTGTAGCTGAAGGCGATGATGAAATGGAATTTGACCGTGACCTTGACGAACCTGATCAAGAATACGGTAGTGATATGGAGTTTGATCAAGATCGTGACAACCCAGATCAGTTTAATCGTGGAATGAGCGAAGGCGAGTATGATCAAGACCAAGTTGAATCAATACAAACAGCAATTATTCGTAGAATTACAAGCAACATTGGGCAACACCAAGAACTATTAATGAAAGCAGGACCAGATGGTGTTATGAATGCTGCACGTGATGTAGCAAGTTTCCACGCACCAATGGAAGAATTAGGCTCGAGTGACATCAGTATCATGGTCCGTGAAGTATATAACGAAGTGGGCGTAGAATATCCAGAAATGAACGAAGCTAAAGACAAAGTAACATATGATCCTAAAACAGGTAAATTAACTGGCTGGGAACACGAAAGTGATTGGAAATCTACACAAGGTAAAGATCCACGTGGTAAGGTAACACACTTAAGTGACGTTGCCCGCCGTAAGTCTGAAGAGTTGGCTAAAACTGATCTTGATGAAGGCAAAATGAAAGAAGTTGACATGGATCTTACAGAACTATCAGATGAAGAATTTCAGGCAAAGTATAATAAATCTAAAGAAGAAATGAAAGCAGCATTGGCAGAAGGATATGAAGATCACGTTAACAAAGATGAAAAACTAAAACGTATGGGCGCAAAACCATTAAGCTTCAAAGACAAACTTAAAACTATCCCTCATGGTATCAAGGCAATAGCTAAAGATGAACCAGAAGACGATGTGTCATTATACAATAAACAATTCGATGAAGATATCGCACAAATGCGTAAAATAGCTGGACTTATGTAAAATAACAATAATAAATCAATTAAACAAAAGGGCATTTTTTAATGCCCTTTCTTTTGAGCAATAAATATCGATATGAATCTAATAACAAAGTTTTTCTGGCAGAAGTATTTGAGCAGATCCTGGGCAGACCGAGGTGTACCAATAATTGAAATTGATGATGTAATTGCTCTTAATTTCAATAGTATGTTTGATCGTAATTATGCGTTTATGGGCACTGATCAACTAATATATCAAGTTGATAAAATTGGCATCGGCAAACGTTTTCTTTTTGTGTTTGAGGATGGATGCAACCCAATACTGTCGGGCGGCATAGAAATAGTTAAACTCATTATTAAAAAATATAATCTTACTCCTGACACTTGTCTTATTTTTTGTAGAGACGATTTAGATATACCGCTGGCAACAATTATTAAGCACGATAGTATACAAATGTGGATAAATGTATTATATCCAACTATCAAAGATATCACTATCTCTACTGGCAGATTTACTAAGAAATTTGCCGCATGGTTTCATCGTGGCACATTTTACCGCCTGCAGATAGCACGTCAACTTTATACACAATATAAAGAAGATTCTTACATATCATATCAGGAATATGGCATGCTGATCGACCTGCCGTTTCTTAAATATTTTGAAGATGATCGAGCTTGGGCTGATGCTAATACTCCAATTATATACGATCAATTATTTCCTAAGCGAGTTTATGATCACGATATGATTGTTGGCGCTGGCCGTAAACCGTATCATGATTATTTTATGGAAATTGTTGTAGAAACAGACTGTGTGAGTAATACATGGATCACAGAAAAAGCAATTAAGAATTTATATATAGGTCGACCATTCATTATGATGTCGGGCGCACACAGCCTAACACGGTTACAACAAGCAGGATTTAAAACATTTAGCCCATGGTTTGATGAAAGTTATGACCAAATTGAAAATAATTATCAGCGATTTGAAGCTATTAAACAAGAAATAGATCGTATAGCTACATTTTCCTTAGACGAGCTTAACAGTATATTCCAAGAAATGTTGCCAACAATAGAGTATAATAGACATCATTATTTAAAATTAGTATCATCCCACAATAAATGAGCACAATAGTACTAGCAGGTGACAGTTGGGGTATCGGTGTATTCGGTGGCACTGGCAGTGACTACGGTCCTTTAGGTATCGGCCCAGCATCTATACTACAAGAACACGGGCACACTGTGATTAATATAAGCAAAGCCGGTGGCTCGAATTGGTTACAACTTGATCGTATGGAAGGTAATTGGAACAATACAGGCAGGTCTTTATATGGGCATTCTCACAGTGACGAATATAAAGAAATTGCCTGGGATACTGTAGATTATATTGTATTCCTGCAAACAGATATATTTAGAGAACACTATCTATATGTCAAGAAACCGCCCGATGCTGAATTCACACAGTGGAAAGAATTAGAGCATACGTTTGTTGATTCTTTATTGAACTACGATAGTTTAGATGATATGATTGCTGATTATTTTTCTAAATTCTATACTAAATTAAACGAAATTGCATTACATCGTAATGTGCAGGTATTAATGTTAGGGTGTTGGGGTCAATTACACCCAAGTGTCAACCAATACAGTAATTTAACATCAGTAGTACCTAGTGCCACTAAGTTATTAATACCTAATCTATTAGAAGATGTATATCTAAGCGACCCTGAGTGGTATAGTCAATTAGCAGATACACCAAAATTTATGCAGAAATTTGGATCTGAGTTCAAACCAATGTCTATTGTAGCCGCTGAGAAATTGGATTTAATATACAAACATTGGAAAGAAGTGCATCCGGACATTACAGGATACAGCAAACTAGTAGATGAATTACTTCCTTATTTTGGTAAAACTATTTAAACTTTTTACTTGACCGTGCAATCAATATAACGTATTATTAATGCATAGGTGATAAATACTATTGTAAGTAGCGGGAAGTTACTTATATTAAGACCAACTTAAAACAACAGGAGAAATACATCATGGCAACATCATTAGCAGAAATCAGAGCAAAGTTACAAGCGCAAGACACACGTAGTTCAGGTAAATCATCACAAGGCGGCGGCGACAACGCAATCTACGCACACTGGAATATTGACGAAGGTGCAACAGCACGTATCCGTTTCTTACCAGATGCAGATCCAAAAAACACATTCTTCTGGGTTGAACGTAATATGATCAACTTAGAGTTCGCTGGTATTAAAGGCCAAACAGACAGTAAAAAAACAACAGTACAAGTACCGTGCGTTGAGATGTGGGGCGAGTCATGCCCAATCCTAGCAGAAGTGCGTACATGGTTTAAAGATCCAAGTTTAGAAGAAATGGGTCGTAAATACTGGAAAAAGAAATCATACTTATTCCAAGGCTTTGTACGTGAGAATCCTTTGAAAGATGATAAGACTCCAGAAAATCCAATTCGTCGCTTTATCATTAGCCCACAAATTTTCAACTTGGTTAAATCAGCATTGATGGATCCAGAGTTAGAAAACTTGCCAACTGACTATGCAGGTGGTTTGGACTTTACTGCTACTAAAACAAGTAAAGGTGGTTATGCTGACTATAGTACTAGTAAATGGTCACGTAAAGAAAGTGCTTTAACACAAGACGAAGCAGAAGCAATTGAGAAGTTTGGTTTATATAACCTTGCTGACTTCTTGCCTAAACGTCCAAACGAAGCAGAGCTTAAAATCATGAAAGAAATGTTTGAAGCAAGTGTTGATGGTCAACCATATGATGAAGAAAAATGGGGTGCGTACTTTAAACCACGCGGTTCATACACATCAAATGCTCCTACAACAACTAATGATGTAGCTGCTCAACCAGCTGATCGTGCAGTTGTTTCTGAACATGTTGAAAGTACACCTGCTCCTGCAGCAGATGTTCCGTTTGAAGCAGATGAAGTGGCAGTTAGTGCTCCAACAGCACCAATAGCTACTCCGGCAGCTGGCGGGCAACGTGCTGAAGACATCTTAGCGATGATTCGCAATCGTCAAAAAACTAATTAATTGTTAAAAGAGTGAGATAGTAGGTTAACTACTATCTCCTTTTCTAAAAATGAAAATAGCAATCACTGGCACAACATCCGGACTAGGGCTGGCATTAAGAGAATGCCTGCAAATTAACCACGATGTTTTTGTCATTGACAAACCAACAATTAATTTAAATTCACTATCCGATCTACAAACTATTGATTTATCCGGAATTGATATATTAATTAACAATGCCGGTCATAGTCACGGTGGCGGCACAGGTATTTTGACACATGATGTACAAGCATGGTCTGATATACTTGATGTAAATCTTCGGGCACCAATTTATCTAACACAGAAATTTATTCAGCAAAATCTCACAGGTAAAATTATCTTTATTACCAGCAGAGCCGTCGAATCGTCAATGGGCGGTGATAGCATTTATTCTGCAAGTAAAGCTGGACTAACAACGTTTATACAATGTATGCGTGATGAATTAAAAAATTCTAATTATCAGTTAATAGAAATCCGCCCAGGCAGGATTAAAACATCATTTGCTAAGAATAGAGGAATACACAATGATCAAACCATTGATTCGTTTTACGACACTAGACAACATATGACTGTTGATGAAGTAGTGAAGGTAATTAATTCAGCGATTGAATTAGATTATATAGAAACAATAACCCTTACTAAGAATGCATAAGTCACCGTTCATTGTTGTAAGGTACCCGTCGGGCGGAGCCGGCAGATTCTTATCTACGGCATTTCAATTGAGTGACGATATTGCCCATTGGGATTCAACTGTTGAATCAACTAAGGGTACAGACAATTTTGCTGATACTAGTATTAACTATGTTGATTCAAAATTCCCAGTTGATTTATCATACCATTTGCGTATGGAGCCCGATTTACCCTATCGCTCTGACTTTTACAGCGGAACATATGATCGAGGAACAGATGTAACAATTGAAGAATACAATCGATTACTAGCCGACGAATATAATGATTATTATTTTGATAATATACAGGCAAATAAAAAAGTAAACTTAATCTTACACAAATCTGAAATTCCTCAATTTATGTTAGGCAGCACTTTTGTTAATGTAATTATTAACTCAGCTCGTGCTAAAGAATGGGTTGAGCAAATGGTATGGTCAAAGCACTATCATGTTGAGTCACCTAATCTAATTAGACAATTACAACATGATCCTGCATATTGTAATCCAAAAAGAAAAGAACTAGTAAAAAAATTCTTTACTGGGGATGCAGTAATACACGTTGATAGTATAGATGAATTTAAAATGATTAATATATCTCAAAATTCAGAATTTAGTTTATTTTCTAATACAGAGAATTTGTACCAACATCCAAGTAACCAACAGGTGACTAATATGGTGTTTGATCTTGATAATATATTCTCTGTAGATACAGTGATTGATAATATAGAACAAATTGCCCGGGGCAGTGCAATCTCAATGCCTAATAAAGACTTATTAAGAAAAATTTATAATATATGGTGGAGTAGAAATTGCAAATAAAACAATATCAACTCTTACCCGAGTCAAAAATTGATTTTACTAGCCTACCATTGAGTTTTCAATTACTTGATCACCTCGGCGGATTTGATATACATAATCGCAATGCAGTATTAGATAGTATAAACAATTATGCTCTTGCACAAAATAAACATTATGACATCTATTATCATAATGTTTTGCCCAAGGCAGTTCGTGACAATTATTCAAATTTAAATCTTCAATTTTCATCAGAATATCAGAATACATTAAATTTCTTGCACTTTGATAATATTAAATTGCCCAATAAAGAAAAAGATTTTAAGAACTTTGTGTGTTCGTTTAATGGGTCTGAGCATATATCACGTCAACTATTAACATCGGCGCTACATAAATTTGGTTGGTTTACACCTGAGTACAATACTAAAAATTTCTCCACATACAAAGATCGTATTGATGGTAACATAATTGAGTGTTTTGAATCAAGTATTGATGAAAGATTTTATAGAAAATTTATCCTAGCTGATGGCGCCGCGGCAGACGAGTTTTATAATAATATCTATTCAATTGAATATACACGATATAATCATAAACGCAATATAAAAATATTATTAGACAAAATAAATCAATCATTTATACAGATAGTATCGGAAACAATGGCAACTAGTAATGTACCTTTTGTTACAGAAAAGTTTTTATATCCGGTAGTGGGCAAATCGTTGTATCTAGGTTACAGTCAACCCGGTTGGCATAAACATATATCTGATGTGTATGGGTTTAAATTGTATACTACGATATTCAATTATGAATTTGATACAATTACTAATCCAGTTATTCGATTAGTAGAACTTTTAGGTATGCTATCAAAGTTTGGTCATTTAACTCCTGCTGATTGGCACGATTTATATCTATTAGAAAAAGATACAATTGATTATAACTATGATTGGTACATGAGCAAACAATACCTAGCACAATTAGAGAAATTTGATGGTTAATTTCGACAGCACAAATCCAGTTATTATACAATTTACGCCATTTGCTGGTGGCAAATTTATAAGCAATTGTTTATCATTGAGTAAGTATGCTGTGCCGCAGGATACCCGTGCTGCTGAATATTTGATTAGTACACCCGATGATTATCATTTTAGGCTAGAGACTGCATTAAATTCGTTGGCACCAAAACACGACATGCTAAATTGGATATCAATGTATGAATACGGTGATGCTGACATATATGGTCCAGTGCAGGAATTATGGAGAACAGGTAGCCCAACTGTTAATTATATAAATTCACTTACTGAGCAACTATCAAATTTAAATTTAAAATTCTTCATTTGCTCACATAGAGGCCCGGGCGAAGTATTAAATTTACTTAAAGTGTGGCCAAACGCTACAGTGATAATGTTAAAAAATTATAGAAAATTTATTGATATTGCATCAAAATTAAAAACATCAAATCTGCAGCCAATTGAATCGTATGCAGGTAATTATTGTAAAGAAAAATATAATGTATTAAAAGGACAAGATTGGCCAACTTGGGAACAATTTGAAGAAAATAACTATCTAACAGATATAGTTGAAATGCAACAATTTTACCAATGGCACCTTGTAAAAAATAATAAAATAATAGTTGATATAGATTCGACTATATTTAATAAAGAACTGTTTATTCTTGAGATGAAAAAATTATACGCTCAAATTGGGTTTGATGATTTTGATTCTGAAGCAATAGGCAAATTTTGGAAAAGATATATGTCATTACATATAGACATAGCTGTATAAATCGTGTAAACTAATATAATATAAACTCAAAGGAAAAACATCATGGCAAAACCATTTGACATTAGTAAATTTAGAAAGTCAATTACCAAAAGTATTGACGGATTAGGTATTGGATTTAACGATCCAACTGATTGGATTAGTACAGGCAACTACACACTAAACTACCTATTATCCGGAGACTTTAACAAAGGTATTCCGATGGGTAAGGTAACTGTGTTTGCTGGTGAATCCGGCGCAGGTAAATCATTTATCTGTTCAGGCAACATTGTACGTCATGCGCAAGAGCAAGGTATCTATGTAATCTTAATTGATACAGAAAACGCACTTGACGAAGCATGGTTACACGCATTAGGTGTAGACACAGACGAAAGCAAGTTACTTAAACTTAACATGGCTATGATTGATGATGTGGCTAAAGTTATCAGTGACTTTGTTAAAGAGTATCGTACACTTCCAGAAGAAGACCGTCCTAAAGTATTGTTTGTTCTAGACAGTTTAGGTATGATGCTAACTCCAACAGACGTTAACCAGTTTGAAGCAGGTGAAATGAAGGGTGATATGGGCCGTAAACCTAAAGCACTTACGGCACTTGTACGTAACTGTGTAAACATGTTCGGTACATTAAACTTAGGTCTAGTAGCAACTAACCATACGTATGCGTCACAGGATATGTTTGACCCAGATGACAAAATCAGCGGTGGCCAAGGCTTTATCTACGCTTCGAGTATCGTTGTAGCTATGCGTAAACTTAAACTTAAAACAGACGCTGATGGTAATAAAACTACGACGGTTAACGGTATCCGTGCCGCTTGTAAGATTATGAAAACACGTTATGCTAAACCGTTTGAGTCAGTGCAAGTAGAGATTCCGTATGAAACAGGTATGAGTCCTTACAGTGGTATGGTAGATATGTTAGAAGCTAAGAACATGCTTAAGAAAGAAGGCAACAGTTTAGTCTATACACTAGCAGATAAGGTTGTTATTAAAAAATTCCGTAAAGCGTGGGAACGTAACGAAGATGAATGTTTAGATAAAGTTATGAAAGAAATTTCGTCTAATCTGCATCTGCTAAGTATAACAACTACTGAAGTTGCAGATGATGTATCTGAAAACGAAGTACTCGAGCAAGGGGCTGAATAATGAGTTTAGAAATTGATTTGTTAAGTGAAATGTGGCTTACTACTAAGGAATACATTTCGCAAAAGGATCGCCAAGCAGTGGCAGATCATGTGGTTAATGTAGTTGCTGATCACAGCATTACAGAAGCAGATTTGAAGAAGTTTGGCGGTACTGATGCTTACCTTCGACGTGCTGTAGAAGAATATCTAGGCGAAGAAGCTGAACCTGAAAACGACTACGACGACGAGTAATTATGTGGTATAATAAAGTAGTACAAGATATCGCTAATTTACCCGACTTCATTGACTACTATAGTAATGAACTGACGCAGGCTAAAAATGAAGTCAGGGTAAACGGCAATATTGAAAAAGGGCTAGCTACATTGCCCGGAGTTACTGAGCAACGGTTCAATCAATTACAAGAGATTGAAGCGGTGCTTAACTTTCTCAATATCAAACTTCGCAAAATCCGTCAAGACCACTACAAAAAGTATCTCGAAGCCTACGCACGTGCGCTGACTAGTCGCGATGCTGAAAAGTATGTTGATGGCGAAAGCGAAGTTATTGATATGGAAACAATCATTAACGAAGTGGCTCTACTACGTAACAAATGGTTAGGTATTATGAAAGGTTTAGAAGCAAAATCATACATGATTGGACACATTGTTAGACTGCGTACAGCAGGAATGGAAGATGCAACAGTTAATCAATAATGTAGACGAACTTTTAGCACAATGGGAAGAGATTAAATACGTTTCTTCTCATATTGGTCCCGACGATGATATTGACATATTGGATTATATGCAACGTAAAGGCGAGCTAATGACCTATTCACAGGAATTACGATTTGCAAGATTAAGTAATAATGCCGAAGACGAAGCGGACTATACTGCAAAATTTATAGAAGCTTACACCAACTTCAGTAAAGATTTTATTTTTAGGATATTGAAAAATGGCAAGGCACGCACTTAAGGTATTAAATCAACTTAGGGAGTACGATAGCTTTCTTGACAGTTTAACAACCATTGTGGACATGGGCTGTGGCACAGGTGAAGATATTACCTGGTGGGCAACTTTAGAATCACGTGATGACCCTCCTCGCCCTTATAATTATAATTGTTTTGCAGTTGATCGAGATGCTGATAAACTTAAACAAATACCTCGACTAGATAATATTCGACTAATTAATAAAGATTTTACTGCTCGATGTATTCCTATACAAGCCGATCTAGTATGGTCGCATGATAGTTTACAATACAGCACCAATCCGATTGAAACATTGCGAT
>Ga0208485_1000141_pt1 | contig 22657 bp, 34 predicted proteins | sample LakMenEpi27Jul12_FD_150707 | JGI IMG/M metagenome (GOLD analysis project Ga0208485, IMG submission 150707) | Freshwater microbial communities from Lake Mendota, WI - 17JUL2012 deep hole epilimnion (SPAdes) | ecosystem: Environmental > Aquatic > Freshwater > Lentic | place: Lake Mendota, Madison... | reverse complement strand
GAGAATCTTCCTTCCTGACAATTCACCAAAATATTTATACAACCCTTTCATCACAATGGACATCTCATCTGAATCATCTAAGTTGAGGAAATCAATTAACGAATAAAGATAATTAGATTTAATTGATACGTCCGTTCCGCCTGTAAGTTCAAATACCTTTTCCCCATCTCTATTGTACCACACCATATGTCTACCCTTATCTGATGACACCACCTCTAATGGTCCATAGAACTTTTTGATAAACGTGTTTAATTGTTCGGAAGTTATAATGTAATTCATAGTGATAAATATATCCTCCTTCCCTTTAGGGAGGGAGACAAATTTTTCCCAAAAATTATTTTACTTGATTCAGGGGATTATACCCCCCAAATGACAATATGACAGTATAGTAAGGGGGGATACGGGGGGGAGGGGCCCCCTATGGGGGGGTAGACCCCATGCCAGAGGGGAGGTCTGTCAGTTACATTTGTAAACAAGTTATCCCCACCCCCCTGTTAATAACTTTATTTGGCATTGTCAATATGTCATGTTGCTAACTCTTACCGTAGAGTAAGAAGTGTCTACCACTCAGGACCATCAGGGTTAATGATGTATGACCCCACCTGAAACTGTCTACCTCTCGGAAGTCTTAGGTCCTCAGGAAGGGCGGGGGAATTGTGTATCTCTCTAATCATATCGTCTATAGGGTCAGTCACCTCACTCTTACCGTTTTCAAATGGTACATTAAATATCAGGGATGGAAATGTACCGTAGTACTTCTCACCTCTATCTATCCTTCCCTGAATCCAAGGGTTCAGTTCATACCCAAAGGCTTCCCCCATCTCGGCGGGGTCCACAATAAGGTTCAGGAAGATGAGGTTATACTTGTTCAGGTCCTCCTCATCAAAGGTTACATCCTTTATCCATGGGTATTGTTTAATCAGGGCACGTCTCACAACCTTATACTCATAGTTGTTTCTTAGTTCATCCCCACTCATTGGTGTTGTTATCTCTGCCATGTTAATAAATACTTTGAAAATAGATTAATCTTATTGATAAATAAGTTGTGTATGTCGGGGGAGTTCCGTACCTTTGTATTGTTCTTTAATGGGAGACCATTGGAAAGGGTTCGGCTTGTCAGTCGCAGAGGGTGGACTCCAACCTGCCTTATATTTTTTTTATAAGGGAGTGTTAAATATCCCCGCCCATTTGGTGGAGTCAGATATTGTTTGTACCTTTGGGGTTAAATGTATTGTATATGAAGAATTTCTTGAAAGCCCTGTTCCTTGGATATGTTATCATGGCCATCTTTAATGCCATCTTCGGTAAGAGACGCTAATACCCCGCCATTCGTATCTCCTGTTGACATTGGACCATCACCTCGGTTGGGGTGATATCTATCCCCGCCTCATACAGTCCCTCTATCTTGGCATCCACACATGCCCATGACCCCATGCTTATTGGTTTCCTCTGAAAGGTCTTCTTGGCCTTCTCATAATACAGAGACCCTAACTCTTGGTCCCCCTTATTTATAACGATTCTTAATTTCCCCTCCTCGAGCGGGGTTAGCGAGTATGACAAGTTGTCCACTGTGTGTTCCATGTTGATAAGTATAGTTAAGGAACATAAAAAAATAAAGTTATTAACATTTGTGAATTGGTCGTGACACTATGTCAGTGTGGAAAAATAATGTTAATTGTGGATAACTTTAGGGGTAAAAATTTGGATTTGTCAGAATGTCAGGTCGAGGGTTCGCGTGGGGATAATCCCCTCGTCCACTTTTCCCCCCATTTAGACGTACATAGTTTCCCACTTTTTACCACCGATAGTGTCATGTGGATAGTGTAAAGACCACTTTTTCCCCTCTGTAGGGGTCTACAGGACCAGTTTTTTACTATGTATATTTCCTAGCGAAAAAAGGAATACTAAGTGTAGAACGCGGGGAAACGAACGTAGTGAGTGTTATAGAGGGATTTTATCCCCCTTCAACGAGGGAACCGATACACTATATAACCCCCAACGAGGTGGACATTATAGTCCCTTCGTAGTGGAGACATCTCATATGGTGGGGAAATGTGGTAGAGATATGATTACAAATGTTCACCGTAGGTGTTGTCTGTTTAATCATGTAAACAACCACACTATATGTGTCAAAAGTAAACTTATAGGTTTACACGCAGTGTTGTTTTGTAAAGTTATAGATTGACACACTATATCACATCTCACTGTCTCCTCGTTAGGTGGGGACAACATATATGGTGGGGGAATATATTTACTATTATGGACAACACATACATTGCTCTTAAAAAGATTCTTAATATAATGGTACCTGAGAAGTATCCTATGGTTTCAGGTATTAAGGTAATTAATGATTCATATGAATATGATAATAGTATTAAGTATAACATATATTTGGGAGTTATTCCTGATGAGTTAGAAACATTAAGAAATTCAGATGTTCGTGATTATGTAGAAGAGGTGTCACGTTATGTTTTAAAAGGTGATGAAACTTTACGGATTGTTTTTTATAACCCCGAGCTTGGGTAATATCCGTATTGATACGATAATATTCGAAAATAATACGATACATGAGTGAACGAAAAAGGAGACCCGAATGGAGTCTCCCTTTGTAGTGAGTGAATGAATTGTATTATTGTTTTAGATGATTAAACCTAAACTCTATCTTGGCACCTTTTGGGTCTTCAGGTTTATATCTAAATCTCTTACCTATATAGTCTTTAAGTTCCCCTCTCATTTTGATTTTGATTGCGTCTTCTACCTTACTCTGATTAAGATTTGGAATCTCCCCCCTTAAATAGTTCTGTGGTGTATCTACTTGTTTATTACCCTTTCTATTAACCACATCATATATATCTATATTCACAATGGCGTTATCTCCCTCTACATCTATATTCTTTACTTGGAACTTTATATTTGTGTTTGGAAGCCTTTGTTCAGGGGCTTGTACTCGATAATCATATGTCTTTGCTGTTTTCTTTCTCTTAGTTAAATCAGGTTCGATAGTCTTAAGTTTATCTACCTTATTCTTCATCACCGCTTCATGACTATATCCCCTCTCTATAAGTTTCATCTCATCAGAAGTTAATGTATATAGATTATCGAAATTATCACTACTCCATGATACAGGATTGGCATTAGTCATTTGTCTACCTGTAGATGAAGAATAACCTTGTGTTACTTCATACCACTTATCGTCTTTGAATATGTAAATTGGGTACCACCCGTATGATGATACTTTATAGTACGGAACTCTGTTTGGGTCTGTGGTCCAATATCCCTCTAAGTTTGAAGCTCTGAATGGTAATTGTGCTATTGTATATAGTTTCGCCTTTGGATTTGATACAACCTTACCTTTTTGTTTTCTCGGGTCAACAAAGTTCTCCTTCGTTAGATTTGAATAGTCCCCGTCTTTTCTGAAGTTTAATACATATAACTCCAAGATATATTGACTATATCCCTCAGGTATACCCAAGTATGGTGTGAAGTTTTTAATGGCTTCTAATAATGATGCTCTTGTTTTATTCTTTTTCTTCTCCTCGTTTAACAACTTGAATAACTTTGATACCACTTTTAGTGATGGCTCATTAGATTGTTCCGATATTATTTTAATTGTCTTCATTAATGATAAATATATGGATAATAAAAAACCCCCTGCAATTAATGGGAATGTGGAATTAATGAACGAATGAAATGGTCGGGAACACGCATGTGTTCTTGGTCCGACCATGGAGTGAGTGAATTAATAACACATTACTATTTATACTATATGGAAGTAATAATATCAGAATCTAAACTCACTAAAGTTCTTCATACATATCTTACTATGTCTTATGAAGGATTTGATAACTGTTACCATGATTGGGCTGAATTTAATTGTGGTATGGGTGTTTGTTGTGACCCCTACGCCATAGGGTTTAATCTACCTGATAGTGAATACAATGAATATCTATTTAAGTTAGTTGATGTCAAACTATACGATGATGATGGTGATTACCCTGAAGACCTTAAAGGTGAACTACCTGAGCCTTGTCATAATCCACCTGATTTAAATGATAGTGAGTTTGATGTCATTATGATAGGTGAAGATATGTACGAAAGAATTAGTGATTTATTTAATGATATTGATGTTTGGAGAGAACCTTTATTATCTATTATAAATAAAACCTTTAACACTAACGCTCGTAGTCTGACATACATATACGAATAAAAAAAGAGGACTAGTTCACTTTCATTTCACCCCATGGAGTGAGTGAATTACATTACCACATTCTCACCCCTAATCATGGACCGTTATGATAAATTTAACACTATGGTTATTACGTGTAGAGATATCGTTATAGGACATATATTAAAATAATTATATATTTACTTAACTTTGTCTTAACCTTAACTTAATATTAGGATAGTTATTAATAACCAATAAACCATTAAAACAACGTAATATGAAAAGAATTTTATTATTTGTAGGTATCATCCTTATGTCCTACACAGTTAGTGCTCAAAGCCAAAAGTCCACATCACCACAACTTACCGAAATCGAAGACGGTCTTTATGAAGTAACCTTCACAAGTGATAGTGAAACAGTAACCCAAACAGGGTATTACAAAATCTCCGATAACAAATTAGTTAAAGAAGGTATATGGAGAATCCACAATGGAAATAAAGTTATCTCTAAGGCCAAGTTTGAAAATGATGATTTGGTTTGGATTAAAACAAATGGAATTGTCCGTACATCAGAAGAAATAGAAATATTACAACTAAGAAATCGAATTAAAACTCTCGAATCATCCTTAGTAATGAGAGATTAATATCTTGAACCCTTACAGAAATGTGAGGGTTTTTTGGTTTATATTATAATTTTCACACAACAACTTATTATAATTTATGCACATCTGTCGTTGTGTGTCTGGCGTTTAATCCCCTACCCCTTTTTGTAAATTGGATGTGTTGATAAGTCAGGATATGGTAACTCTAAGTCTTCGTTATGTTTCTTTGTCCCATCGTATGAATAGAACTGAGACATAAGTAATACTCCCCTCGTGGCAAGTTCAGGTATCATATAGAAGTTCCACCCTAACATATCAAATGTATCTTCATGGTAAGAACATTCATTTCTTCCACTGTATCTTGCTCGTTTGAACCATAGATATGCTTCATAGTCATCTGTTAGTATCGCCCCACCTTTTGATAGTTTCAGGTGTTTGTATGGACCCGTAAAGGATATACACATATGGGTGTTCGGGATATACATATCTGTTGTAAATCTTAACGCACTATCCCACACCTTTGTTGGTTTTAATTGGTAAGCACCTTTTAATTTTGTACCTTCTGTTGGCTCAAACTTAACCTTTCCCCCCGCGTGAATGATTTCACATGGTACAGATGGATATGTTCTTGATGGTATGGTTATCTCTTGTCCTTGTATCTTCTCATAGTATAGTGATAAGAACAGAGCGTTTGATTGATTGTCTAACGCCACCGCGTATGGTGCACCTGTATAATCACACAGTAATCTCTCGAACTCTTCCGTTATCTTGTATGCTCCGTTAGCCATTATCTCTAATGATTTTACAAGGTGAACCGTATGCAACAACATTATCAGGAATGTCTTTTGTTACTACCGAACCTGCTCCGATGATTGTATTCTTCCCTATTTTTATCCCATCTAATATATTCACTCCCATACCTATGGTTGTTCCTTCACCTATTGTTACGTTTCCTGCAATGTTGGTACCAGGGTTAATGGAACAATAGTCACCTATGGTTGTGTGATGGCCTATAGAAACATGCCTATTGATTGATACAAAATCCCCTATCTTTGTGTGTGCAGCAATTGATACTTTGGAATTGATTAATATACCACTTCCGATTGTACTCATGTCGGAAATATCTAAACCATCATGTATAACATTAATGAACTTGTCTGTTGTGAGTCCAAGTTCTTTTATAATCTTACTTTTTAATTTAGGTTGATAAACCCCAAGCGTGTATATATCATACTCATTCATATCCACCTCAGATAATATTTCAGTCTTGAACTCATCATGATGAAATGAATTAACTATTGGTAGGTTTAAATTATTATAAACCACAACCTTTGGTTTGACGTAATTGGAGTATAAGTTATCCAATATCATTGTTATGATATTATCCCCCTTACCTATAATTAGTAACTTTGTTCCCATATCCTTTTTCTCTTAATTCGTTTGGTGTATAGTGAGTCATATCTAATTCATCTATTATTCTATGTACTCGTTTTAATAATTTTATGTTCGTTGTCTTTTCCTTATCTTTGTAATAGAGATTATCCTCGAGCCCGACTCTAACACCATCAAACTCTAACAGTCCATACATTGTGCTTTTTAGTTGTTGAGAACCTATCCCTCCTAAACATACCATAGAATGTTCAGGTAGATTAGATTTAATACTTGCCAGAGTTCCAAAATCACACTGTCCATTATACATGTTTCCAAGTATAATGTTGATGTGATGCGGTGGTATTAATTTACCCCATTTGCAACTTAATACGTTCTTTGAAATAAGGTAATTTGTATAGTTTAACATCCCTGTATCAAAACATTCTATCTCAGGTTGTACCCCGTACTTATCCATCTCTTCTATTAATCTTAATATAGTATCAGGTTGATTGATGGATGCCCCCGATGGAAAGTTTAATGATGACATGGTTAGTGAACCCATATCAGGATATAACTGTAACACCTCGGTTCTTTTTTCTATCTCAGGAAAGTTTCTACCCGTTAACGAAACACAAATCAGTAAGTCAGGACAATGTTTCTTTATCCCCTCTATAATCTTTTGATATACTTCTTTCTTGTAAGTATTCATTAATGTTTCTTCATCTCTTGCATGTAAATGCACAATTGAAATCCCCAATTCATTTGCATGATGAACCTCCTCTATTATTTCATTCGGTAATAATGGAGCAAACGAATTGTCCCTTGTGGTTTGTGTCCCCGTAGGTGTGAAATTAATTATTTTTTTCATAGTAAGTGATGTACGATTTATTTATGAATGCGCTTTTGAATTCATCATCAAAGGATTTCTCGTATAAACATTTATCGGAATTATCTATTCTAACATAATTCACATCATCTAATAACCCTAAAGGTTGTATACGCCATTGGTTTGGTAACGCTTTAAAACGAACTACTTTATCATTCACTATCACAACAATATTCTCATTATAAGATTTTTTTGAGAGATAAAAAATGTTTATTGTATTGTCAATTGAATTATAATACAAAGTATAGTGTACACCTATATCATAGAACTTTGGTCCCTTACTGAATCTTTGTTTAGATAAATCTTTTTCGCTTTTAAATAAGACATTCCCTGAATCAATAAACAGTTTTTTTGTTAAATACTCTAAATGATTAGGTTCAATTTTTTTTATTTCACCCTCTATATAATCTCTGTTATATGTTTTAAACATTTCAGGTAAATAATTAACTTTAAAAGATTTTAATGAACCAAAAAGAAATCCTTCAGGTGTTCCGTCATTAGTATATAATACTGAATTATATGTTTCTAAAAGTGAACTATGTTCATCGATTATGGTTTTGTCCAATAGTTCACAATCATACTCTATATGATGTAGTTTATCATATCCAAAGTTTATTGCTATTTGGCTTGCCATTGAAAACATTCTATAAATTGCGAATCCATAAAACTTTTTCATGAAAAACCTTGATTGAATAATGAAATCACTTGTGGCATAATTATTATAACCTAATAAATCACAATCATCTGACGTTTCATTTAGATAATCATAAAAGTAATACTGACATTTTTTTTGAATGTGAATTGGGATATGAGTATGAGATATTAACAAGATGTGATGTCCTGTTTTTAAAACTGAATCGACACACTTTTCCAATCTCTCAACTTGTTCAGTTGTTGGGCAATGCGCAGTTATTAAAATTAAATCTTTCATGTTTTTTTAAAAATAAAAAATTGATAGGTGTTAATCAATAATAAAGTCTAATCTTTATAACTATTTATCAGTATGAACTATTCTATACCCGAATTTAAAGCCTTATGTAGACGCTCTTGGTTTACAAAGAATGAAGAAGACCACAATACATTCGATGATGTATATGTATTCGGAATTCAATCTGTTACAAATAAGATTATTACATTCCACGTTCTTACTGACTTCGGGATGCTTCGCTCTCGTGTTCCCCTATCTGAGATATTCATTAAGGAACCCGTGAAAGATATTCCCTTTCACTTTAAACAATTATGGGATTGTTTCTCAGAGACCGCGACCGTTAATAGGTTTGAGTTCTTGGAAGGTCTGAGATGTGAAGTTGTTCTTAGAGATAAGAGTAAGTCTTGGGCGACCTATATGTTTACTATCGATTGGTACGATAACGCAAGTTCTGAGGAACCATCCGATTATAAGTGTGCCCACGTATTGAAGTCTGACGATGGTTATCTTATGGCCATGCCAAACAACAGAATCTTTTGGAAGGACTCTAATTGGGTAACCAAGAAGTTCCCTAATGATTTGAAGGACTATAAGGTTGATACTGAAATACCATCGGTTGAATCTGTTACAGATAGATGGGTTAGTGAAGACACTGATTGTTTCTACTATGATTTAAATAGGGACAATTAAAAACCCCCACCGTTATGGTGAGGGTCTCTTAATTATTGTTTATCAAAAGTTAGTGTTATATCACCACCTGATTCAAATTCATTCCATGCGAGTAATGTTTCTCCACCATTTGCCGTTTGAGTCCACGACTTTCCGTTTGCAACTGCCGTCATAGAGATTGTTTGGTCATCACTTTCCATCCATCCTCTGTCAACATAGACACCCGCTTCAGGCCCAAAACTTACTCCACCCTGCATATACCATTGACTAGGTATTTTCCAAAATCTAATTGATGTTGAATTGTTTGGTTCAGTTGTATTCCAACTAAATTCGCCACCGTCAGGTTGTATCACCTCTTGAGGTGAATAATTGTTTACCGTAGTAATTGTATAATCGGTATTATTCTTAATTGTTACATTTACGTTCCACATAATTATTATTTGTTTTTTTGTTTTATCATAATTGACTTTATCCGTAACTTTAACGTTCGAAAATGTTACATTATATGTTATAAATAGTTATTTTTTTTATGTTTTTCAACACCTTATTATAATTTTTGCACAACACCTTATTATAATTTTTGTATATTGAGATTATTTGTGTATATTAGTATTTATCAGTATGAGGTATATTATCACAGAGTCACAATTAAAAACACTACAGGAAGTGGGTATAGGTAAAGGAACATTTAATATTTCCCCCGTTAAATATTTTTGGACATTCATTAATGGATTTAGTGAGCGAAAAAGGGTGAATGCATTTAGAAACTATTATACCAAAGTTGTTGGAGCTAATGTTGATGACTTATCTGATGATAATATCTTGGAGTTCTACGATGAACTTGATGAACTCGGGACATCCGCTTTACCCAAGAAACTTAAATCTAAAAAAATACTATCTGGGTTTGCTTTCTATCTTGCCACCAAATTCACCAAGTTAAAGAATGGTCGTGGTCTTGTTTATTTTACTGATGAAACAGAATCTCGTAACTATTATTTCTTCGACCCCGCATCTAAATTGTTCGTAGGTAGAATCGGTACCAACCGCAGCGATATAACTTCAGGAGATTCTTATAAAATTAAAATGACCGCAGCGGATAAATCGTTAATCGGAATGGGTTATGGTACCAAGATGTATCTAACCATCCTTGATGATGTCGATTACTTAATTTCTGATGGAACATTGTATCCGACCTCTCTAAGGGTTTGGACAAGTACACTTCCAAAGTATTCTAATGTGTGGGTAATGAATGGTGATTCGGAGTTTATTCCGTTTAAATCAGGTGATGACTATAACCCTGAGGATGTTAAGTATTTTATTGCGTCTATCCGCAATAGTGAGATTGGTTAATATATTATTTCGTTTTCTTTACACAGTTAGGATATCTCTTACCAAACATGGTTTTCATACCTTTCTGAGTATAACCTTTCCAACATCTTTCAGTTAATTCAGATTCATTTTGTTCCTCTTTTTTAGAACTTAACAAATCATTATCCACTTCTTTTTCATCAAACCACTTGAATATTATTTTTTTGATGTTGTTTTTACCGCCGAACATGGACCGAACAGAATTAAGGAACTCAGGATTTATTCTGTAATCAGGCATCCCATAAGCATCCATCTTGAAAATCAAATTATCTCTTTCATCTTTAGGCTCAGGTAAGGTTAAAGTGGTTAACACTATATTTCCTCCATCTGCCGCAACTCTTATTTTTTCTGCAGTGGGATATGTCATGGAAATATAATCACCTACCAACTTTTCTAATCTTTTGTTGGGTGATTTCTCAATCTCTTCTCTGAGTATTCGTTTAATAAGTTGTCTCACGTTTATAAATATCTTATACTTGAATAGTATGACAAGTATAGAAAAGTTAATAGTTAAATTTATAGACGACAAGTTTAGTTTCCCCTACCTTTATTACGATAAGGTGGAGCAGACTTGGGCGAATGAATTCTTCCTGTTTGATATTAAGACGGGAACTATGTACGTTAGTGATGAGGTGAAAGAAACTCTTAATAAGAAGTTCGGTAAAGGTTATATGGAACAAGTGTTCGTGACCGTTATTAACTATTGGTTCCTAAAAGGATATAAGTTGAAAGTTATTTCTGTTGAGTAGTATTTATAATCATGGAGAATCGTGAAAAGACCGTAAAATTACTTGAATCATTTTTGTCTGAAAAACAGGTTGATGGTGTTTGTGGTTATATTGTTGACCCTGATGGTGAGGGTCCAATCCAAGTCATTGTTGTCCTTGACATTGATTACATAAAAGAAGCTAATACAAAGCCAAGGTTTATTGCCAAAATGATTAGACAAGGTGTGAAACAAGAGATTGAAAAATGGATTGGTTTTGATGTTTATGTTGGTTCCACCGCTAAGAAGTGTGAAGATGAATCCATAACTGAGTCTATGTCTCCTCACGTTCGTAGAAGATTAGATTTTGACATGTTAAAACAGGAGATAGATAATATAATAAATTACGAATTAAACGTTTGTGACTACTCACCTGTTGGTGAATTTATCGGAGAAGTTTGTGACATGTTGAATGAAAGAATTCTTGATGACATTGTTGCGTCGACTCGTGTTAAAGTTAGTTTGAAAGAGAAGGATGAATTATATTTTTATTTAGTAGACACTTTTGGTAGTTACCTTGACAAGAAATATAAAGTTAGATGTGCCAATAGAATCGGTGAATCTAAAAAGACTTATGTTGTGACTGAATCTCAATATAAAAAACTTTTAGAGGAGAGTACTGAGGAAGAATCTATTGAAGACTCCAAAAAGTTTTATAAGATGTTCAAAAGAATAATTAATGAAAAGTTTTCAGAATTAACATATGATGAATCTCCTCGTTGGTCAACTCATGAAGATGATGTTGCTTGGACTGATTCTGAAGGTGATGTATTTAGATACTTTGACTACGCATTTCTCGTTAAAAGAGACTTTTTTTGGTCTTTAATGAACTATCTCCCGATATCTAATAACGCAACAAAGATGATGTTTGAACGATACTTTAAAGAGAAGTTCCCTGACAAATTCTTTTTATCCGTTGTGGAGTTCGACGCCTAACATATTAACGAAAGTATCAATCTCTATTACATCGTCCATACCTTCCACTAAGTTTACAGTCTTTGGTTTACCGTTCTCGATTAGAGACTTAATAACCATATAGAATTTACAGTCCACACCTAACTTGGTCTTCATCATTACCGCATTGTAAGCCTTTTGTTTCTGTCTATCACTTCTATATGTTGTGGTAACATCGATGAACACTTTAACCCCGCCAATTTCTGTGGCAAAGTCAAAATCAATTAGTTGTTCTTGTCCATGACAGTTAGTGAAACGAGGCTTATCTTTCTTCTTCATTTTCTGAATACCTGTTCTCTCGGTGAATACTTTCTCGAAGTCGTTCCCGTTCTTTGACCTTGATTGATTTGATGATTGATGTCCCATTCGGCAAATATAGTTATTTATTCATTAATAACAATTCATTCGTAGTATTTATATCATATGAAGTATATCCTAACAGAGTCACAATACAACCTTATATTAGAATCGCAAAAGTACGAACAACTTTTTCAAGACATTATTGATAGTAAATTAGATATTCTTCGTAAAGAATGTGAGGGCGGTGCAGATGTTTATGTAGGTAATTCAGGTGCGGAAAGTTGTAACCAAATTGAATTGATTGATAAAGTTAAGGTTACAGATGCAGGATGGGTTACCGTTAAGCACAGTAATAGACCTCAAGAAGAAAAATATATGAGTGTAAAAATTATGATATACTATTCTTCAATAAGAAGAGGTGATTTGGATGCCGATGATTTAACTTATGACTTGGAGCGAATGATTCGTATATCAACAGGAATGCCGTTCATATTAAATTACGAATCAACTAATACCAACACGTCCTTTGAGTGGTAGATTATTCACTCTCTCTTATTCTTTTTCTTAATTCAGTTGAACTATAATCGTGAGTTCTTTTGTTGAAGTGATAATCCATTTGTAAGTGATTACCTGTGAACGATTTTGTCGTATACTCATCCCCCAATATTCTAATATCAATATCGTAGTTCTGTAAGACAGTTAATAACTCACTCTCATGACTATACGGTATTATTTCATCCACGTACTTAACCGCAGATAGTTGTACCCATCTCTCGTAATACGATTGAATAGGTTTATTTTTGTTTGGTCTATCAAGTGTTGGGTCCACTTGTAATCCCACGATTAAATAATCGCACACTTCTTTGGCTTCCTTTAACATAAGGATGTGACCTGCGTGTAGCAAGTCAAACGTTGAACATGTAAATCCTTTTTTCATATCACAATTATAACAAATCCGTTTTCTTCTGTCAAACCTTTTTGTTATATTTGTCTTGTATGGATATCTCCCCCGAATTAAAAATAGTGAATAAGTATTTCAAAGAACATTTTCCTTTTGTTCTTGAGGTCTCAGATGCGGGTCCACCAAGTGACATAACTCCAAATAGAATGAAATGTAAAATCTTAGGGTACCGAGAATTTAAAATTCTTGACATTTGTATGTATGTTAGTCCGACTCACTTCTGTGAACTAATGGACTATCGTATTGAAGAAAAGGTGAATCAGAGAATGAAGTTATTAACCTCAACTTTCCTTAAATCAGTATTTACTGATTGGAAGGGTGATGAGTTAAGGTTATTATTCTTCCCCGAGATAAACGAACAAACAATACTAAATCAACTTACTTCTCTTTCGGAATAATTCTAAAAGTTGCAACACGTTTACCATTAATAGTTGGCATACCGTATTCATCTTTACCGATAGTTTTTACAGTTGTTTTTTTATTCTTAAATCTCCCTGTATAAATGATATCGCCAATCTTTAATGGAATATATATTCCATCTATTCTATTTTCTTTACTCATAATTAATAAATATTTATAAAAAACCATTACAATGTTAATTGATGATTCTTTAATTGGTAAAACTTTTAGAATAAAAGATGTACCTCAACCAGAACAATGTGAGAACTGTGAAAGTTGCGTCCGATTACGCATTATGGAATTTGGAATGTATTCAGGCGAATTAATTGAAATATCTGAACATAGACTTGGTCTTTGGATTGTAAGTATCTTAAGTGATAATGGTACCATTTTATCAAGAATAATGATGAGAGACGAAGAAATTAGTAAAATTGTTTTAGAAGATGAAGAATGTAGGGTTAAAGTATATTAGTTATATTTATTAGTATGAAATCGTATCTTGTAACAGAAAAACAATTTAATAGAATCGTTGAATCGGAAACTTCGTTTGAGGATGGTTCTATGATTAAGTTAATCCAAAAATATTTGGATAACGTTGTTGTACCTGAGACAAATCTTATTTGTAAATCAATAGTGTATAGACTTGAGAAATCGGGTGATTATATGATTAGAATTTGGGTGAACCAAAACGAACCTCACACTCAAGATGATTCAGATGAACTAGTTGATTCAACATGGGAAAGTATCTACAACATGTTCGGTGTGGGCGTCGCAATCCACAGAGTTAAGAGTAGTTGTTAAACCTCAGCAATTAATACTTTAGGAGTCATCCCCATTGCTGCCGCAGTACAAAGTCTTGTGTTACCAGCAACCAAATGGTATCTATCACCAAACTTCAATATCATAGGACGACCATAGTCTCCTTTAAGTAAGGATTTCTTTAATACAGAAGGTGGAGTTTTGTCATATTTTTTAGCAACTTCTTCAGCCTTTTTCCATTCCCCCTTTTTAATTTCTGTAGATTCAGTATTCTCAAGTTTTGACCAAAGGTCTGGAGTAAAACTAACTTCTTTAGCCTTATTAAATGCGTTGGTTACATCTTTAACAGTTGTTTCAAGGTCACCGTCTCTACTTAAGTCTTGAACGGCTCTTTGAATCTCATCCATTTCCCCTTCAATATATTCACTCTTCTTCTTAACTAGTTCATCTAACTCATCTAATAATTCTGAGAATTCATCATAAGTACCTGTGTAAATATAATCCTCTAATCTATTGTAGTTCCTGAAACCCATTGGGTTTAGGTATTCAGGGTTGTGTTTCATGAACTCTAAAAAATCATTAACACCTGACGACTTAGGAGATATCTCTGAGATAATTTCTTCGTTAACTGTCTCACCGTAATTGACACTACTAAGTTCAGGATATTTTTTTTCAAACTTCTTGATGAATATCCCTGATAATATATTACACATATTTTCTTCAGGTCCTCCAATGTCTTGAATCTTAACATCATCTCCAACTCCCATCTTTTGATATTGGAATTCGTGAGCCCATTCATGCGATATGGTTCTTAGGATATCAATTAATAATCTTCCTTTGGCTAATACAACAATTTCGTTATCAGGCATTCTAACACCTGTGGTCATTGGAATCTCACGGGAATCGGTAAACGTAATACGAACTTCTTGATTTAATGGTAATTGGGATTGTAAAAATTGAAGAAACTTCTTGATAACAAGGATTTCATTCTTCTGTGGAAACTCTCCCGATTTTTTTAAACATACTTTCATTACGAATAAATATCAGCGTAAAAATGTTTCTAATTTATTTCCTTCAACATTTTTAGTGCCTGAGCAATCACCTGATGCATATCGTAGTAAACATAGGTTGCTAATCTACCCCCAAAATAGTATGATTTAAGAGACTTTGTTAGTTCGTGGTACATCTCGTAGGTCTTGGTGTTTTTGTCGTCTCTAATAGGATAATACGGTTCATTCTCACCATTATAATCCGCAGGGTATTCATAACTAATTACAGTTCCTTTTTGATTGTGAGGGTCAAACCATTTGTGTTCAAGTATTCTTGTATAAGGAACATCTTCGTCTGTATAATTTACCACAGGAACTCCTTGGAAGTTATTAGAATCAAGTATCTTTGTATCCCAAGTAAGACTTCTATAGTCTAACTTACCGAACCTGTAATCGAAGAATTTATCGATAGGCCCTGTGTATATAATTTTGTCTGCCAATGAGTCCAAATACTCTCGTTCTTTGAAATAATCGACCCCTAACCTAACCTCGGAACCTTCTAACATTCTTTCGAATATTTGAGTATAACCACCTATTGGCATTCCTGTGTATTTGTCGTTAAAGTAGTTACTATCCCACGTAAATCGAACAGGTAACCTTTTGATGATTGATGGTGGTAACTCTGAACATAGTTTACCCCACTGTTTCTCGGTATAACCTTTAATCAGTTTATTATAAACATCATCGCCAACCATGGACTTCGCTTGTTCCTCAAGGTTTGTGACTTCGCCCGAATATGTTTGGCTCTCCAAAATATGTTTGGCCTCATCTTCGGTGGTACATCCCCATAGTTGATTGAATGTCCACATATTAAATGGGAGAGTAAACATCTGTCCTTTGTAGTTTGCAATCACGTTGTGTGTGTATTGTCTAAACTCAGCAAACTGATTAACATAATCCCAAAGATGTTTGTCATTGGTGTGGAATATGTGAGCTCCGTATTTGTGGACATGAATTCCATTTACGTTCTCAGTATAACAATTCCCACCAATAACATCTCGTTTGTCTATTACCAAGCACTTATTACCTTTCTTAGTAAGTTCATGAGCACAGACAGACCCGAAGACCCCAGCTCCGACTATTAAATAATCATACTTAGGTTTCTTCATTAGTATCATTCAAACTCAAAATTTACACTCGTTAAATCCATAGTAGGTTCGTTAAGTTTTCTCTCAATCATTTCTTGGTATTCATTTAAAAAATTACTTGAGTCTAAATAACATCTATTCTCAATTAAGAATGTTCTATTTGGGAATGGATTTGGTTTTTTAACCATCTCACTAATGAGTGGTAATATTTCTTCATATCTTCCTTGTTTTTCCAAATAAGATGCTAAGTACATTAAATGCTCGTTTCTACTTGTACAGAACAGTTCTGCATCTTTAAAACACTCGTGAGATTTTGCGATGTCACCTATGAAATAATAGGCATGTCCCATCATAATTAATGCGTAATACCCCATCTCGTCTTCACGTGTTGGTTGTCCTTCACCATACCATTTATGAGAAACTTCAAAGAATCTTTCAAAATACCAAATAGACCTTCTAGCATATTCGTCAGAATGTTTTTTACCAAAAGGTAATTCGTGAGGACTACCGTAAGAGTCTGCATAACTTTTAGCCAAGTACCATAAGTGGTAATGGTCTTCCAATACTGTATTACCAACAACTTTATCAATCTCTAACTCAAGAGCATCTTTCAAGAATTTTCTCGGTACATTCCAAGTTTCACCATCCTGTCCAACTAAGTGTCTGAACCCGTATGGCATATCAAGTCTTTGGAAGTTTTCACCAATCTCAGGTAAGTGAATTGTTTCGTGTCTCTTATCGTGTTGGAAGAACCATGGTAATTTTGTATTCCAAAACCAAGTTCTGAAATATCTTGTATCTCCCGCCTCGGCAGTAATGTTATAACTGTCAACCGATGTATCGTCAAGAATAGACCAATCAAAGTTTTCATCAACCTGTAGTCTTTCATCCGCATCCATTCTAAGAATCCAATCACATCCATGTTCAGCCTTCAAACATTCCTGAAGTGTATGGTCTCTATTAAACCCAGGGAAATTCCAATCTGTTTGGTAAGTGTATCCAGGGATGTTTTTCTCCTTAAAGAAGTTATCGATAATTTCTTGGGTATTATCTTCTTTTCCATTACATTGAATGACGTAATAGTCGATGTGTGGAGCAACTGACTCCAACATTCTTAATATGGTTGGAGCTTCGTTACCAACCATTGCGTTTAAACAAATCTTTGTTTTCTTATTCATAAATGTAATTCATTACTTGTTCATCTTCGTAAAACTTTCTAATTGGACATCTGTTTTGGAATTTCTGTGAGTGACCATCTTCGTCACTCCAATTCCAATCATGGAAACCAAGTTCAAGTATTCGATTATGAATTGCCGTATCGTAGTAATCACGAATTAATCGGGCTCTTCGGTTTATATCGTTTGCATTATTATCAACAGTACTATTTCTGTTGTTATATTGGAAGTATAACACTTTTTTCACATGAATCATCCGTGTTTTCAAAAAAGACCTAATAATAATTTCTAAGTCATCCGCAACAGGCATAGTTTTGTTATGTCCACCGATTTCATAGTATAGTTTTCTCTCCCACATCCTTGCGTGATTCGGCATTGATATGTTGTATCTGATAGTTAATGGATTAACATCAGGGTAGTGATGAGCCAACACTTCTTTATCATCTACGGTAACCCATGTATGTCCAGCATATCCAAAATCAAAGAAATTATCATGTCTCGCATACCAATCACCATCCCAATTATGGTCATAGTGCTTCATCTCTCCGTCATCGTACATCTCGGAGCAATTTGTATATAGAAATTTGGCGTCAGGGTATGTTAGAATAGCATCGTTTGAAGTACTGAGACATTCACTTGTAAGATAGTCGTCGTGGTCCAACTCTACTAACCAATCCCCCTCACACAACATTGCAGCTCTGTGTTTCGCCAAACCAATATTACCACCTGTAAGTGGGTAAATCCTATTTAACTTTACTCGATAATCTGTAGAAGCGATTTCTTGAAGTATGTTCCAAGTATCGTCATCAGGAGAATCGTCAACAACAACCCATTCCCAATTAGTTAATACTTGGTTCTTTAACCCTTCATAAGTTCTTTTAATCCTTTCACCTGTTTGATACGTTGGTGTGAATATTGAAAATCTTGGTCTAATGACTTCGCACGACTTAAATACTGTTTGACAAACAACGATGTTTGCCAATACATTGTACCCTGGCATTTCGTCAAGGTGTTTATGTTTACGAGATAATTGAGTGTGAGGGATATTAATTACCTCATCAATCGATATTATTAAGTCAGGAGTGTATTTGGTGTAGTCTTCAATAACAGAATCTTTATAAGGTAAACTATAGATAACAACTTCATCATGTAAATTTTCTTCAAAATAAACATCTGAAGTTAATATTAATTCCCCTTTGACTTCAAGTCCGTAGACAATCGCACTTGGTTTTTTTGTTTTCATATATTAATCTCCATCGGAGTCCCATTCTGTAAGAACGAACTCTAACTTTATCCCCGCCACATGACCGTAACGGTTCTTCCATGCAGTCCCTTTAAGTCCTCCACTTGAACAAAAGTAACTCTCATTCACAGAAAGTCTATTCTCTTTATCTTTTACTCCCTTCATTGCTGAACGAAGTCTTTCTATTGCCGATTCTTTTAACATTTCAACTGTTGGAATACCTCTACTAAACCATTCCCAATTAAGAGATTCCATCGCATTACGACATTTTCTAAAATCAAAATGTCTTAACACGTCGTCAATCATTTTTTCTTCCATCATATGTTGCGACAATCTTTCCATATCGCAAAGATAATAAAATAAATGAAATAAAAAAACCCCAACTTTCGTTGAGGTTTGTTAACTTAGTTCCAAATTCCTTGTGAGGTTATTGTTGGTGCACCGTTTCGGTCAATCATTACCCATTCTGCATTGATAAGTCCCCATGGGTCAAAACATTTCATTACCTGTTCAAGAGAGAACTCCTTACAACTGTAGATGTCGAACTGAACCATAGGTGGTTCTGCGTTGTCCCAAATGTGGATTGATGCGTGTGACGTTGCAAGAGTTACTGTTCCCGTCAGTCCTTCATTACCAGGGTCTGACACGTAAATACTTGTCGGACCTGCAACTACCTTCATCCCTACCGTCTCAACTAAATATGTAAACCATTTATTCAATAAGTCCTCTTTCTTAGGAGGGTTTGTTACCCAACACTTAACTAGCAAATGTTGATGGTAAGGTGTAAATTTTTCCATTAAAAATATGTACTTTTTTAATAGATATATATCACTATACTAAGAAAAAACCCACACTTTTGATGGTGTGGGTTAAATTAATTTTACATGGTTCTCAAGATAGTTTCAGTCATCCCTGTCCACTTTTTGATTTGTTTTCTTGGAATCCAAAACTCCATCTCACCAATCTCCTCAACTCTCTTCAAGTAGTCCTCACGGAAACGAGTCGCCTCAGATGCATCTTTGATATAAGGGACCTTCATGTGACCTGCACATATCTTACCCATACCTGTTAACATTGAGAACTCATCTGTTAAGTCTCTCATACAAGAGGTACAGATTTTACCACGTTTGATGGTCATTTTACCTGAGAACTTAACCGCCTTTGGGCTAACACTCAACAAACGAGTAATGTCAATCAACATAGGGTTGAACTCTAAACCGTAGGTCTCTTTCAATTGTTGACCAACGTTACGACCTATGATGATTGTCTCACCTGGAGTAGGCCAGTTCATACGGATGGTTTTCTCTTTATCTTCCTCCTTTTGAATCTGAGCCAAAGCCGCTGACTTTTGTTTCTCAGTTAGGGTACCGTACTTTTGGAACTTAGATGCGATGTCCTTAACGAACGTGTTCTCACCTTTGTACTCGACGATGCGTTTCATGTCTTCAGTCATTTCTTCTGTTTTAACGGTTGCAACCGCGTTAAGACATTTCTCAACAGCAGCTAATTGATTTGGAGTCAAACTGCCGTATCTTGATACTGCGTCTTTCATCTTGATGACGAAAGAATTTTGACCTTGGTAGTTACGTACTTTTTCGATTGTGGAGATTGTAGGAGTCATATGTCTTATTGTTTTTGTGAATACAAAGATAACTAATTCCCACAATACTGCCAACTATTTTTTTACAATAAATTCTACATTATTTTCGTCAAAACGAATTCCGACAATCTCCCCACCGTTTCCATTCTCATTGGCCTCCACCAATTCCATAAACTTCTTCAAGTCTACCGCTCTGTAGAAGATACCTCCTTGAGCTTTCTCACCATCAAAGGTGTCTTTCCAAAATATCTTATTCTCAAACATTGTCTTATCTTTTAATTGTCAAACCAAAATACTATTCTAATCTTCTCATCAAGTTCAGGTTTTGGTTCATCACCCCAAACCCAAAACTCTTCGCGAACTCTCTTGTCCATCTCATCTATGATAGGTTTTAAGACATCATATCCTTCTTCCCATTCACGTTTAACCCAAGTGCTTACTGATGTAAACTCACACCATGTATCAGGCGTTTCAATCCCCTCATCAAGTAACTCCGCTGCCTCAGGTGAGATAAACCCTTCTCTCTTAACTACGGGGTGTAACCCTTGGTATTCTCTTAACTCTTTAAGAGTTAACCAACTGTGACTATGACCGTCTCCATCCCATCTATCAGACTCTTTCTTAGTCACCTCACTGACATCCTCAGGTAATCCGCGAGGGTCATCAATAGTATCATTATTACGGTCTCTAACACCCGCAAGAATCCCAAATAATTCGTAGTTTCGTCCACTGTATAATGACTCAATGTTCAACATTCTCTCTCCATCATCATTACCTTCTTGGTAATAAGGATTATATCTCCAATTGTCAGCATTCACCCACTTATCTTGTGAGTTGATTGACTTCTTAATTTCCGTAAATAAATGAATATCGCATCCCATAGTTGTTGATTGAATAGGTTATTAAAAAAATCCCCGTGAGGGGATTTGTATTTTAGTTTTGAGTGAAGGCTTTGTCAGCCCAAGTCTTAGCTCCGAATTGAGACCAGATGTTCATGTCACACATGTCAGGGAATGATTGTCTCATATCTCCTACAGTCATCACTTCCAAGAACCCTTTGTCGATTGAGTACCATTTACCACCTTTGGTTGTGTAAACGTTCATCCAGTGACCGAACTCGTTTTTTACTTGGATGTTAACAAGAGAATTTTTAGACCATCCTTTCATCATTTCAGATGCAGTACCTTTACTGTCGTGGATGTTAATGAATCCCGCTTGACATTTGTTTGCGATACGGAACTCGTACTCTTTATTTACATCTTTGATGTGGTTGGAAACCATTACAGAGACTCTCTTGTTCTTTACTGTGGTGTCAAAAGAACCGTAGAATACGTCTCCTGCTAATGTACCTGTTGTTACTTTGATTACTGATGGGGTGTTGGTAGTTGTCATAGTCTTATCGTTTTTGTGAATACAAAGATAATGAATATTTCTTAACCACCAAAATTATTTTTCATATCCCCATAATTTAAATTGGTGTTCTGTGTAACGATATACAATCTCTTTCATATCATCATCGTAGAATTGTTCCCAATCCTCAATTTCTTTACCATGACTTGATAATATATCAACTTGGTCTTCCGTTAGAACATCTAAGATAAAAGGTAACTTCATTAAGTCATCTTTCATATGTTCCAATCGAATTACATAATCAAAAGGTTTGTCCCATTTTGGTTGTACTATCATCTTCATCATTTGCCCCTTCGGTAAATCCTCGGTTAGATATTTTCTAAACCCTTCCTTACTCTTGTCTTCAATTGGAGGATAGAAATTTTTAAAAAGTGAATAAACTCTACCGTATGGATTTCTAGCATTACATATAACTTTGTAATCGGTTCCCTCTTTATTAGGTTCAATATCATGATTATAATTGTAATAACCAAATGAGTTAAGAACCTTACCGTCACATTTGAAATCATAATACGCAAGTACTTCTGAAACCTTCCTACTACCAGTTCTTTCGGGGGCAATCCACTGATAGTTATATTTTTTTGAAATATTGTTACCCCTTTTTTTCGCTTCAATCATGTTTACACGTATTAGGTTGGAAACATCCTTGTCCTCCACCTTCAACATATCCTTCCCTAAGGTCAATATGCGTTGATATAGTGTAAGGGCTTTCTTTCCCACATAAAACACACTTATCATATTTTGTTTGACCTTCAAGAACACATTTCAAATGGTCATAACCAACAAGATAATCATAATCAATCTCTGAAGTGTCTCCCTTACAGATAGAACAGGTCCAAGGTTTATTTACAGACGTTACCAAACCGTTTTCATCGATAGACATATGAAAGTGTTCATCTCCTAATTGGGGTCCTTCTTGGTCCCTTCTAGCTTGCCAGAATCTATCATGAACTTTCTTGCCCATA
>Ga0208485_1000135_pt1 | contig 23764 bp, 37 predicted proteins | sample LakMenEpi27Jul12_FD_150707 | JGI IMG/M metagenome (GOLD analysis project Ga0208485, IMG submission 150707) | Freshwater microbial communities from Lake Mendota, WI - 17JUL2012 deep hole epilimnion (SPAdes) | ecosystem: Environmental > Aquatic > Freshwater > Lentic | place: Lake Mendota, Madison... | reverse complement strand
ATGGTGGAGAGCACAGTGGTACACTCGTTGGTTTGCAGAGTGGCGCTGTCCAGAAGCATCTATTGCGCACTTAGAGTGGGAAATGACTCTTAAGTACAACGACGAATGGACAAAGAAGAAAGATCCATTATACGGTAAACCCACACCGCAAGCAGAAGCCGCTAAAGAAAAATGGGAATTATACTACTGGTGGAAACATGTTCGTCCACAACGTGCTGATGCCTATGATTACTGTGGTTGGACAAAGTACTGCGAAGATACTAGAGTCAAAGATGGTGATGAGTGGATCTTTGGTAACGACAGCAAGAAAGATAAAAAGCGTAGTAAAGCTATCTTAGCAGCTATGGATCGTCTCGAAAAGCAATACAATGCAGAAGATGAAGAAATGTTAATTCGTTTAGTTAAATTAAGGGAAAGTTTATGGACTTGATAATTTTAATATTTAATGTAATAATAACAGGATATATTACTTTTTGTGTACTATTTACAACATTTTTTATTGTTAGATTTATTAGCAATTATAGAAAAGAAGTTGCCAAACTTACTCCCTCTGATCAAGCTGATCTTTCAACCGTTAAATTAGTCAGCGTCGAAGTAGTAGCAGATCGAGTGATGATGTATGACGCGGTAACCAACGCATTTATCTGTCAGGCCGATACAGAAGAAGCACTTTGGACTACAGCCGAAGCAATGTTTCCAGGCAAGTCATTACTGCGCTATATTAACACTTGACATCTGACCAATTTTACTGTATAATACTTGTATTGATAATTAAGAAAGGTACTAATTATGAGCACACCTGTGTATATGGATATTGAACAAGCATATAGCATTGTACAGTGGGCAGGCGAAGCATACGGACAGCGCAATCTTTGGGGTGCGTTAGACAGCATGGAAAAGAATTGGGATGACTTGGACAAACAAGAGCGCACTGCATACAACATGATTAAGCGAGACTTAATTGCAACCGCAGGTACTAACGTATGATAGTTGGATTTGATCATGTTGGTGAAGAACATAAGTGTAATGTTTGTTCAAGCGAATTTACAGATGACGAAGGCGGAGTGTTAGGTCACTTTGGTATGTTGCCTGTTGCGTTTTGTCCATGGTGTTTTAGTTCAATGTGCGATATGGTTGAGCAATTAACCGGCGACGAAGATATAGAAGAATAGCTAGCAAGGAAAAATATATGACAATGCACATGGTTGGTCCGTATCTTACTACTACAGGCAAACGTAAAGGTAAACAGAAACATCGTAATGCTGCTGCGGCTAATAAGGCACGTAAGAATGCCGAATCGTGGCAGGCTCTACTAGACAAATACGAGATAAAAGATGCAGCTACCAAAGTACGATCAACTGCCCGAGTGGCTACAACTAGTGGTTATAGTCCTGCACATGATCCTAAGCGTAGTACCCGTCATATTCCTAGCTTGGATACTGGACAAGGTCTAGCGGCTCGTCCAGCAGACAAAGTCTACACAGGCGATGCTATGTTAGGTGTTAGTGTACTACATAAGTCCAACGGTATTCCCGTGTTCCGTCAAGAAGATGCTATTGATATTAGTAAAATGAGACGCGGATAATGAAAAAGTTTATTGGGTGTATGATAAGCCGAGTATTGTACTGGTTGGGTGATTTGGTGAGTAAACCAATGGATAGGCTTGATTGGGGTTGGTTATACCCTGTGTACAATCGTTTAATGATTAGTAGTTTACTAGTACAAGATTGGGCAAGGAATACTACACCGTGGTCTATAAACAAGTGATGGGTACCGGATACACTAATTATTGGGGCACTATGTGGGACAGCACCTGGGAATGGCAGATAACATTTACGTGGATTCCTCGCAGAACCTATTATGATAAATGGGTGTGGCTTAGAAAAGCCTATCACGGCAAGAGAATTATTACTGGACCAGGCACGCCAGTAATCTTACATCAGTATATGACACCAGAAGAATTTACTTGGCATCAATTAACAGCCAATTTGGTTAAATAGTATTACAATAAGGAAAAAGCCACATTGGCCAAAGAAGAAGTATTAAAATTTAGTGGGGTTGTTGAAGAAGTATTAGGCAATTCCATGTTTAGAGTTAAATTGGAAAACAATCATACCGTGATAGCATACATCGGTGGAAAATTGCGCAAGTTTACTATTAAAATTATTCTCGGTGATAAAGTTGACATCGAGATGTCGCCGTATGACTTAACCAAAGCAAGAATCGTATATAGGAAATAACATGGTCACAGTACAACCAAATGCAATTAAAAAAGTTAAAGAATTATTAGCAGAAGAAGCCGAGGGTACTAAGTTACGTATCTTTGTACAAGGTGGCGGCTGCAGTGGATTCAGTTATGGATTTACCTTTGACGAAGCCCAAACCGAAGAAGATTTTGCCATTGATCTAGATGGTGTGCAGTTACTCATTGACAGTATGAGTAGTCAATATTTACAGGGTGCAGAAATTGACTATGTAGAAACTCTAGCAGGCAGTAACTTTAGTATTAAAAATCCGCAGGCAACTACTACATGCGGATGCGGAAGTTCATTTGCAGTTTAACTAAGTTTACCTAACAAGCCCGCCGAGTGCGGGTTTTTTATTGGCTAGACAAATTAAACAATAATAGTTTTAACATAAATACTTAAACAAGTATATTAGAGTGAAACTATGACTATAACCACAGTACAATTTAATCCAGTCAATATCGGAACCGTAGCAAACGACGGAACAGGAGATGATCTCCGTACAGCATTTGATAAAGTAAATGATTTTTTATTAGCTTCTGAAGATGTCGGGTGTAACATTGGTAACATCAAAATGACAGGTGCAATTGAAGCTATCGGAAATATAACAACCGCCGACAGTGCAATTGCTACGAATCTATACGGTCTTATTCAAACTCCGACCCAATCACAAATTACGTCAGTAGGTACACTAACTGGATTAACATCGAGTGGTATTGTACATATAACAAATACAACACCAACAACCGCATTTAATAACGGAGCATTGGTTATAGATGGTGGACTAGGGGTTGATGGCGATATTAGAATATCTGGTAATTTATTTGTATCCAACACTGTTCAAACCAGCGTAACGACCTTAGTATCAACAAGCCCATTGGTATACTTTGATACTATACCAGCATATCCATATAGCTTTGATATTGGGTTTTATGGTCGTTTTACTGGTGCAGTTGGTAACGTAGAACAACACACTGGCTTTGTACGCAATGATGCAGACCATAAATGGTATTTGTTCAGTAATGTAGCTGTACCAACTCCGCCGGCAGCGATTACAACACAAATAGCAATGACCAGCACCGATGCCAAATACGATACCTTAGTATTAGGTAATATCGAACTTAAGGCCGCAACGCCAACTGCAATTACCAATGGTGGAACTGATGCTACTGGTAATATTGGTGCTAGTGGTGCAACATTTAACTATGGTTATTTTACAAACTTAACCGGTACATTGCAAACAGCTGCACAAAATAATATTACATCAGCAAGTTCTTTAGCAACTGTTGGTACAATTACTTCTGGTACATGGAGCAGTACATTTGGTGCTGTCAGTGGTGCAAACTTAACTGTATTAACTGCAGGTAGTTTAATAGGCACTGTACCAAGTACTGTATTGGGCAATTCAACTGTATATATTGGTACATCCGCTGTTGCATTAAATCGGACTAGTGCCACACAAACATTAAGTGGAGTAAGCATTGATGGAACTGCTGGGTCAGTTGCTGCAAGTGCAATTACAGGTACTACGTTACCAACAGCTATTGTGAATTCAAACTTACAATCATTGGGTACACTTAGTTCCTTAGCGGTAACTGGCAATATCAGAACAAGTAGTAATTTTATTGCTACCGGCGGATTAACACTTGGTGGATCGGCATTTCTAGGTGGTTATTCTCAGATTAGTGGAGCTAACTCGTTCGTAGGTATTAAATATCCGGGCGGAGGCACACAATACGGAATAGGGCTTCAACCAACTACCGATTCAACAAATGCCATAACTTTCTTTAACGCAGCAGGATCAATTGTCGGTTCAATCAGTCAAACAGCATCTGCGTTAACATTCAATGGTACATCAACTACAGCTAGATATGCTGACTTAGCAGAAAATTATCTAAGTGATGTTGACTATGCGGCTGGTACTGTAGTAGTGTTTGGTGGCGATAAAGAAATTACTACTACACAATCATTTGCTGATACAGCAGTAGCAGGAGTCATATCAACTAACCCTGCTTATCTAATGAATGAAGCACTTGATGGACAACCAGTGGCACTACGTGGCCGAGTGCCAGTAAAAGTGCAGGGAGCTATTAGAAAAGGTGATTTATTAGTTACTGGAACTATTCCAGGTGTTGCAGTAAGTGTTGGCCGTGCTAGTAATTATGGGCAAGCGGTATTTGCTAAAGCATTAGAAAATAAGACTACCGCAGAAGTTGGTGTTATTGAAGCAGTAATTATTTAAGGTATATTATGGCATTACCACAGTGGATTACTCCAGCAGGGCAATTAGGAATCGTACCAGAACTTGAGTACTACGAATTTAATTTGGATGCGTATGATGCTTCTGGCGGAACATTAGTATACAGTCATATTTCAGGTAGATTGCCGTTGGGTATACAATTAATATCTACTGGGAGACTGCAAGGTATACCGGTCAGTGCCCAGACTACCGGAGATCAAAACGAAGAATATCGATTTACCATCAGAGTTAAGAATTCTATTACAAATGGTCTATCTGATAGAACATTTAATATCACAGTATCTAACGTTGCACCAGCAATTATTATACCACGTAATGTTGATCTCGGCCTACGGTTTGATGGTACAATAATTAACATACAACTCGAAGCAATTGAAGCTACTCCTGGCACAGCATTAAATTGGCGCATAAAAAGTGGAGAATTGCCTCCGGGCTTAACATTGTCTCCCGGTGGACTAATCTACGGATATATCGAACCAATCATTGGTCCGGGTCCGGGTAGCCAGCCGAACTGGGATCTAACACCCTGGGATCAACTAGGTTGGGAGTTTTCATTAATTGCAGTTACTAAAACATTTAATTTTACTGTAGAAGTATTCGACGGTGTAAATTATGATGCTACCCCATATCAGATATTAGTAACTCCGCAAGAAACACTTGCAGCAGATTCTACAGTAATTACCACAGACCGTACAGAAACGGGTATTGGTGAGCTTACTATTGATGCTGGTGCTCGACATGAACCAATTATAGTAACTACACAAATAGAATTAGAACCTCAACGCCAAGGTAGTTACTTTTCTTTTCAAATTGTTGGGCTAGATCTTGACAATGATGTATTACAATACGCACTACCAAATACTGAAACAATTACATTTGACGAACAGATTATTATAGGCAATGGCAAGCCATATATTGCATCTACATTGATCGGAGGTAATTTATTCGTAGGAGTTAATTCAGTAGAAAATATTACCAAGCCGGCACTAGCATCCGGTGACGAAATTAAAGTACTAAATTTAACAAGTCCCGATGAATTAAATTGGTATGATGCCACTGTAAATGATTATATTAAATTAACTGTTACTGGCACTACCATAGTCACTGGCGCCCCGGGAGATTTTATTACTCAGACAATAAGCTCTGCAAATGCTACTATATCTAATATAAGTGCCACAGTCGGCACTATTGAAATACTAGGTCAACGTATTGACGGGCTATTGGAAATTAGCGGAAATACAAATATCGGTCTATTGACTGTCTCTGATCAATTGATCACAGCCAATGTGGGTGATTTTATTACTCAACCTAGCGGCACGGCTAATGCCACTGTACGAGCAACTGTGGTAAATTCGCCAAGTGTAGCTATCGAATTAACTGCTGGCGAATTTATCAATGGTATCGGTAATGTGCAAATTAATGGCACATATATCAATGCTCATCCTATATCCACAGTATTAGACGATGTACTAGTTTCAGCTAGCATTGGCGATGTTGTTACACAATCTGGTAGTAGTGCAACTGCTACGGTGACTGCTGATGTAATCGATTCAGACACATTACCTATAACCTATTCGGGCACTGCATTTACTCTTGATTCGGGTAATATATTAATCAACAGCACTAGTATAGGCGCATATCCACACACATTCACAGGATCCGAAAATCCAGTAGGAGTAACAGCCAATATCGGTGATGTAATTACTCAATCATCTACGGGTGCAACTGCTACTGTGACTGCTAATGTCGCAACGACTACTACTATTCCTGTTGCATTTACGTCGGGCACGTTTGCTACGGGCTCTGGAAATATATTAGTTAACTCTACTAGCATACCTGCATTTCCAGTTGATGTTGTAGCTAATACCAATATTGGAATGGTATACAATAGTTCAGCTACCTTTACGCTTAATTCATTGGCATCTGGAGCAATACTGCACATAAACACCGTTAGTACCGGTGCAACACCAACTTCAGTAGTCAGTGTTGGTGTTACATTAGGATTAATATCTACAGAAGGTGTCATTGGATTTGACGAATCAAAATTTGATCAAAGTCCCTTGTATATTTCCGATGCTATAACTATGGATATAAATTCAGGTTGGCTTACTGGGCGATTACCAAATATAACTACTAGTCAAACACAATATCCATTCGAAGTTGTAGTTTACAAAAGAGATTATCTAGCATATCAAACCACTGCGTTATTCACATTAACTTTATTAGGCGATTTAAATGATAAAATTGTTTGGGTAACACCTAATAACCTAGGCACTATTGAAAACGGCCGAGTAAGTGATTTGTTAATAAGTGCATATTCGACCAAAGACAAAACTCTACAGTATAAATTATCTGCTAACGGAGCACATCGACTACCTCAGGGATTGTCGCTTACACCTAGCGGACTACTGTCCGGACGAGTTAGTTTTCAATTGTTTAGTTTAGATCAGGGTACTACATTTTTAGATGGTAATATATTAGGTGATGCAACAACCACCTTTGATAGTACATATACCTTTACGGTTACTGCATCGGATTCTAGTATCAGTGTTGCATCAGATCGTACATTTACTATTCGTGTACTTAATAGGAATACTACTCCTTACGAAGATTTATACCTTAAAGCTCTACCATCGACTGCCCAACGTGCTCAATTTATATCAATAATGCAGAATACATCTATATTTCCATCGGAATTGATATATCGTAGCGAAGATCCATTCTTTGGACGTGCTACCGATATTAAAACATTATTTTTACCAGGGTTAAGTCCAAGTTTAATGTCTGAGTATGCAGCCGCGGTAATGACTAATCATTATGAAAAACGAATTACGTTTGGTAATATTAAAACTGCGGTAGCACGTGATAGTAATTTTAACATCAAATACGAAGTTGTCTATTTAGAAATATCAGACGACAATACGAATGTCAGCGGTCAAGGGCCTGCAGACATTCAATTTCCAGCTATTGATACTCCGTATTATGATTACGAAGGAAATGCTTATACCGTTGCATATCCAAATTCTTTTAGCAACATGAAAGATGTTACAGTGGCGGCATTAGGATATGCAAATAAAGGTGCACTGCCAGACTGGATGACCAGCAGACAGGCAAATGGTTTCATACTCGGCTTTACTCGTGCTGTGGTGTTGGCTTACACTGTACCCGGCGCTAGTAGTTTAATTGCGTATAGATTTTCACAACAAAACTTTAACATGAACGAAATTGATTTTACGGTTGATCGTTATCAAATTGATAACGGTTATTCAGATAATTATGATGTTGCAGCCGGTGCATTTATTACTAGTAGCGAAACGACATTTGATCGTTACCCAGGATTATCTAGTGTGTTTGTTAACATCGACACTGTTGATTATGCTGTAAGTATACCATATGAAAATATTAATAATCGTGCTAAATCATCTATTATCAGTCTAGGCGGACTTGATGGTATGACTCGCTTTATTGATGGAGAAACATTGGTATTTGCACGCCAAGAATTTAAACAAGATCAAAATGATATAGGCGATTATAATCAAGGGTGGAACGATGTTGCTACAGTATGGGACAGCGATCCTTGGGATTATGATTCGGGCACTCCGGGAGATGTCGGATCGGCCACTAATGATGACATTGCCTGGGACGACGCTGCCACAGTACCTGGATATATTGAAAACAATCTTAATCCGTTAATAAAAAACGAACGTATCGGTATATGGCGCATTAATATTGATGCTAACAATATTGTTACACTAACACATATACGAGAAATATCGTTTTATAATAAATTATATGTCAGACGTGGATTTACCTACGGTTCGACTAATATTTACTATGACCCAGTAGTAAAACCAGGAAGTCTTATCCCTAACTATAGTGTTATACGAGAAGAGATACAAGTTATATCAACTCAATTCGACGGAAACGGTACACGATTCTACAGTTATCGAGATAGTTATACTCTACCTGAAGCCAGAGATAAATACATTAAATTTGCTAAACTCGGAGTATTTAATTAAATGTCATCAATTAACCCAAATAACATAAACGGAAGTTACCCAATTGCAGGCCAGGACAACGATAGTCAGGGCTTTCGTGATAACTTTACTAATATTAAAAATAATTTAACTTTCGCCCAAAATGAAATTACAGATTTAGAGGAGAAAGTATTATTAACAGAACCACTAGCTGATGGAACTTTTTCTAATGAAATGAATTTTGCACAAATAAAAAGTGCGCAATTACTTAAAACTGTTGAAACTACTAAAGATTTAGGACAACAAACATCAACTATAGTTAGTTTTGCAGATGGACATTACCAAAGAGTGCAAACTGCTCCTAGTTCTCCGCTTACTATTTCTCAATTTAGTAATTGGCCAACAAGTGGATTATATGCTAAGTTAAGACTCGAAGTTCAAGTCACTAGTGATGCTGCAACAGAAACATTAACTTTGCCGTCTAGTGGTATAACATGGTCCGGTCTTACTGATATACAAGGTGCTGTAGGACAAACTATTACGTTTCCGGCTACTGGTAAATACGTATTCGAAATTACAACATATAATTCAGGTACTACACTCACTATTGAAGATCTAACACGTAATCGTAATAATGTTACTGGTAACTTTACAATTACGGGTAGGTTAGCATTGTCGGGCAGCGAAGATTTAGCTGCATCTGGCGCTGCTAGTCTAGTAAAAACTGCATCATATTTTACAACTTCTACAGCAGAAACAGCTACATTAGCCGCTGGTACTGATGGTCAAATTAAAACATTTGCCATGGTTGCAGATGGTGGTGATATGGTAATTACTGTTACTAATGCAGGATGGAAAGCATCTGGCACAGGAACAATTACATTTGATACTATCGGTGATGGTTGTACTTTACAATATGTTGCATCAAAATGGTTCTGTATTGGGAATAATGGCGTAACTTTCGCATAATATATTACCAAACCCATTGACTCCTTAGCGATATTACTATAAACTAGTAGTATTACTAAGGAGTTCTCATTTATGCACATCGATTTAAACAAATATTCAGACTTCGTAAAAGAAGTAACAAGCCAGCCTAGCAACGACCTAACTACTTTTATGAATCGTTTAGATGATTTAGATGGTAATTATGACTACGAAACACAAACGCATGGCCCAGATGTTAATGTTTCTTTGCTAATTACAGCATGCTTAGGGCTAGCGGCAGAGTCTGGCGAGTTTTGCGAAATTCCAAAGAAAATGTTATTCCAAGGTAAGCCACTTAACGATGAGAATGTGTTTCACATGAAGCGTGAGCTGGGTGATATCATGTGGTATTGGATAAATGCTTGCCGTGCGTTAAATCTAGATCCCAATGATGTAATACAAGAAAATGTAAATAAACTACAATCACGCTATCCGGGTGGCAGTTTTGATGCCCACTATAGCGAGAATCGTAAAGACGGAGACCTATAATGCATCCACTTACACCAGACCTATCAGGTTTGTCAGATGATGAATTACATAAAAAGCGTGCTGAGTTAAGTAATCGTATGATGTTTGCATATCGTATGGGGCATGGCGATATGATTGGTCAGATACAGTTAGTCATGGGCGATTATGATATGGAAGTTCAACGTCGTAATCAAAAAATGCTAGATGATTTAGAAAAGAATAGCAAAACATTCAAAGACAAGATTGATATCAAATAATGAAGTACGATGAATACGGACAGGGTTATACAGACACAAAAGAACTGTGTGATCTATTGTATGCTAAACCTGATTTAAATATTAATTTATTTCAAGTCGAGGATCCTGATGAGTTCAATAGTAGTGTTGATGCACTGCATGCCGAAATAAACAAACTAGGATTGTATACTAGTAAACGCATGCCCGTAGACAAGTATGATGATGCACTGCAAACTCAATGGCACATGCCCGATGATTATAAAGAATTAGATATTGCAGAATATATTTTAAGTTTATGTCAGGAAGATTATGAACTACAACGTGTAGCACAAGAGTTATTATTGTATCAAGAACGTGATTTGTTTAATCTATTGCGTTATTTAAAATATCTTGTTGATACTCTACGTAAGAATAACGTAGTATGGGGAGTCGGTCGTGGATCTAGTGTAGCAAGTTATGTATTGTTCTTATTAGGCGTACATAAAATTGACTCCTTACATTATCAACTTGACATCAATGAATTCTTAAAGTAAATAAGTACACGTATAATAGGAGAAAGATATGGCAACATATAAAACAGCAATGGGCAAGGCAGTTGATATTGACTCGCTTCGTGTAGCAAATGAAAATGTAATTGCAGTGGGCAATATGCGCACTAACGCACGCGGCGACGAATTAGGCGCAGGCGGTCAGGTGTTAAAAACTCGAGCGCAATTAATGCAAGAATATCACAAATTAAATACTCCAGTAGTGTCACAGGAAAATGACGTTATATTAAATTCCTTAGATAACTCAAAGCCAACTACTAAACTTGTACAACCGATAGCTAAAGAAGTTCCAATTACTGCGTCTGCAGATGCAAGTACTGCACCAGCTAGTGCAAGTACTGCACCAGCTAGTGCAAGTAATGCACCAGCTAATAAACCACGCGGTAGTTTTGCTGGTGCAATTGCCAGTGAAACTGAAGTTAGACAAGAATTATTGAAACCATTATCGGATCCTACTCCGGGTATTAGAAGAATTTAAAGGAATATTATGGCCGCATTCGAAGCACACAAAATAAACAAGATTAGAGCACTGCAAGATCACGTGCTGGTAACTGATATGAATTTTGATCAACGTGTTACTACTAGTGGTATTATTATACAAAACACAGACGGCAAGTTAGAAGGTATACATGCACGATGGGGTCGAGTATATGCTATCGGCAACAAGCAAAAAGACGTTCGAGTTGGACAGTATGTGTTAGTTAAACATGGTCGTTGGACACGCGGTATTGAGATTGAAGATACCGAAGGCGAACATACACTACGCAGAATTGATCACAATGATATTTTGTTAGTCAGAGATACACCAACCGTAGATGAAATTATCGGAAGAGGTCTGTAAAGTATTGACAATTAGATTTTTTTATGTTAATGTATAACTTATTAACCTTAAAGGAATTAGTGTGAACGATTTAGACCAAGTAATAATTGAGCAACACAATCTAGCAAGAAAAGTTGAAGAAGCATTTGGACAATGTAAATTAAGCATAGATATGCGTAGAATTGCTGACACATTGTCCACTCTCAACAATACACTTAAACTATCAACAGCCAAAGGCGATCAATGAAACAATTATGGGTAGAAGCATACCGTCCTAACGATGTGGACGGTTATGTGTTTCGCGATGAAACACAACGTGAACAAGTTAAACAATGGATTAAGGAAGGTGCAATACCTCACTTACTATTCAGTGGTTCGGCAGGCATCGGTAAAACAACATTGGCAAAGATTCTTATTACAGCGTTAAACGTTGACGAATATGATATTTTGCAAATCAATGCGTCACGTGATAACGGTGTAGACTTTATTAGAACACGCATCGAAGGCTTTGTCAGCACAATGCCGTTTGGTAAGTTTAAAATTGTCCTGTTAGATGAAGCTGATTACTTATCACCAGGTGCGCAGGCAGTGTTGCGTGGGCTAATGGAAACATATAGCGATACAGCACGTTTTATTATGACCTGTAACTATCCACATAAGATTATTCCAGCACTGCACAGTCGTTGTCAAGGTTTTCACATTGAGAAAGTTGATCATACTGAGTTTACAGCACGTGCGGCAACTGTGCTAGTAACAGAAGGTGTAGAGTTTGATTTGGATACGTTAGACAGCTACGTTAAAGCAACCTATCCAGACCTGCGTAAGTGTTTAAACTTGTTACAAATGAACAGCACTGATAACAAACTCAAAGCACCTAGCGAAACAGGTACCGGCACAAGTGATTATAAACTTGCAATGATTGATTTGTTTAAACAGGGTAAGATTCGTGAAGCACGTAAACTGCTTTGTGAACAAGCTCGTCCAGAAGAAATGGAAGAAATTATTTCATGGGCATATAACAATTTAAGTTTGTGGAGTAAAACTGATGAAGGACAAGACGAAGCAATATTAATTATTCGTAAAGCCGCAGTTAACGCACCACTAGTTGCAGATCATGAAATTAACCTATCAGCAATGATGATTGAACTAAGTCAGGTATCACAATAATGGCAGATCTAAGCATATACCTAATTGCCAAGTACACAGGGCAACCTAAAGATCCTAAACAGACTCATAAAGCAGGTTATATGAAAGATCCTGCTAATATTGAATATGAAGAGCAAGTGTACATCACCCGCGGATTACATAACAAACAGCTTGTAAACCAAGTGATTTTGAACCTAACCGAAGCTAAAATCATTAAAAACACCTTCAAAAATGCCAATAATTTCGAAGAGCTATTCACACACTATTATGATGGCTACGCTGAATATATTGATGATGCAGTGAATAATTTAAATGAAGGAATTTAAATTATCTGAATCCGGCGCCCGTGGCTGGTTTATTGGAGATTTTGCTGAAGCAGTATTTCAAACTAAAGACTTCGAAGTTGGAGTACAGACTAATCCCCGTGGTCCGTGTGCTAGCCATTATCATGCCGACATAACAGAAATTACACTGATTATATCCGGCGAAATACTAACCAACGGTAAAATATTCACTGCAGGCCAGGGGTATATATTATATCCTGGAGAAATCAGCCAATCAGAATATATCAAAGAAACAACCTTAATAAGCATTAAAACTCCCAGCATTCCTACTGACAAACATCTCCTATAGCCATTGACAAACAGCATTAATGAGTGTATACTACATATAATTAATGAAAAAGTGTTATTGGAGCAACAGATGAATTATAAAAATAAAAAAATTATCCTAACCGACTGTGATGGAGTACTCTTAGATTGGGAGTATGCGTTTCACGTATGGATGCAAGAGCGTGGGTATGTATTACACGAAGATGCAAAGCTAACATACTACATTCACTTAATGTACAATAACCTTGAACATGATGAAAGTAAGAAGTTAGTACGGTTGTTTAATGAAAGTGCGGCTATGGGCTTTGTACCAGCCCTGCGTGACGCTGTATACTACGTTAAACGTCTACATGAAGAATATGGTTATGTGTTTCATTGTATTACTAGTATAAGCAAAGACATTAATGCGCAAAAGTTGCGTACAATGAATCTTAATAAGTTGTTTGGTGCTAATACATTCGAAGAGATTGTGTGTTTAGATACCGGTGCAGATAAAGATGAAGCACTTGAGAAATACAGAGATAGTGAGCTGTTCTGGATTGAAGATAAAATTTCAAATGCAGACTTAGGTAATGCAATTGGGTTGAAATCAATACTGTTTGAACACGGACACAACATGCATCACAAATGCGATTATCCAATAGTTAAGAATTGGAAAGAAATTTTTAATATTATAACCAACGCCAACCACTAACGCCACGCTTAATTAACCCTCCAATTGCTACAGGGGTTATGTTATATGTTGCTGCTGCATCCTTCCTACTGTCAAATATCTCGCCTGTGGGAGATATACATTTCTTCCTGCCATATCTACTTAATTTTTCTTTTGTTTCGGCAGAATGCGGCTTTTTATAATTTATTAGTCTGCCCAATACAAAATTGTCGGGCTGTGTATTTTCTGGCACATATATATTATCAACACCATTATTATACCAACGAATAGTTTGTTCGGTAATTGCAGACCGACCATACATAGAATTTTTTGAACCTGACGTATTTCTCTTTTTTATTCCATCATGATATGCCTGACACATTGACATATCGCCGCCATCGCCCTCTTCTGGTTTAAGATTAGCAAAACTCTGATCTGCAACTATATTCCACAACGAAGAATAATATAATCCTTGCTGTTTTATTTCATCTTTGTTGTTTGATTCAAATATAATTGTAGTAGTTACATCATTGCCGTGCAAATTTATATGCCTAGACCAACGTTTGCCAGAGCCTTTGTATATGTATGGATCTTGTATTGTTTTGCCTAAATATCTTAAGCCAGTTATATTGTGTGTTTTTAAATATAAGTATATCATATACTTATTTATGAAGATAAACCAGAAAACGTTTATTCTGGTTTATCTTTGAGTTAATTACCCATTCGGATTAGCTTCGTTCCATTGTTCTTCTGCAATAATAAATTCACGAACAAATCCACTACGCACAATATCATCGTGATTAAAGTACACACTACGGAATGACGGTATCATAGCCGCAATCTTTACAAACTTAGCAAAGCCGCTGATGTCATTCTTTTTACGATGTAGGTCGTTTTGTGCAATATCACCACAGTAGATAAGTTTAGAGTGATGTCCAACACGTGTTGCCACTGTTGATAATTCTTCGTAGTTGGCATTTTGAAATTCATCAAAAATAACAATACTATTATCCCAAGTTACACCGCGAATATTGCCGGTAGTATGAAACTCCACAATACCTGCTTCTTTTAAGAATCTATACTGATTTGTTTTTTTGAATAAATCATTAAACAGTTGTGTATAGGGCAATTCGTAAATTGCGTTCTTTTCTTCTTGTGTGCCCGGTACATATCCCTGCTCTCGAGCTTGAACTGCACTGCGTACAATAATTATTTTTTCATATCCATTAACTTTATCTAGTACATCACACAAAGAAAGATACAATGCAATAAAACTTTTACCTGACCCAGCCGACCCGGCTAATATCATGGAATAGTCATCATTCCACATATCAAAGACTCGTTGTTGGTTTGTTGTTTTTGGGCTTACACCTACTAAATCATGACTTGAAAATTTCTTTTGGTTGTATGCGGTTGGTATTGGTATTGGGTTACTATCTATAAATCTTACGAATTCACGTGCTTTTGTAGTTGTATTGCTTCTGCGTTTTGTCATAGTCCACCATTGTTAGTTAATTAGTTATTAATCATGCGGTGTGGTAAATGTTGCGCCACTGTTAATTAAAGGTTGGTCGAATTTATTATTGTATTTGTGAATACAGTAAGTGCAGAGTTTAATTGAGACTGTCTGAATATGCCTTCTTGTAGTGTCAGTGTATTAACAACATCGTCGTCTGAGTGTACAATTTATTAAACTTATGCTAATTTCTGTATTGCTTGTCCTCCTATGTTAAATTTATTTAACTATAAGAAAATGGTTGAAAGTGCTCAGTTATATTTTTAAGATCTAGACTAAGTATTAAGCTACCTGGTCCATTCAGCATAGATTCTATTAGCAGTATCCCATCTAGCAACCGTTAATTTAAATCCAAATAATTCAGCGAACTCTACATGTTTTTCTATAGTCCATGGATAAAAGTCTATATTATTACATTCAGTATTACCGTGGTCGTGCAACCCAGGATTGCAACGCCAATAGATTCTACTTTTAGGTTTGAGACATGCAATTACATGTGTAATTTGATTGACTATGTTAATTTCTTTACCAAAGTTAATACTACCTAGGCAAAATGCTACATCAAACTTTATATCATTTCTAAAATATTCTATAGGTAGTTTAAAATCGGCTTTGTCGTTTGCAGGATCGATGCCTACAAGATTGGGTATACGAGATTTAAACTCATTGAATCCACAGCCCACATCTAATACTAATTCGTTGGGATTAATTTTATCAACCAATGCCCACCCGGAGTATGTGTATTGTTTTAAATTTGATTGCCATGTGGTACCAAAATAATTATTAAGTGCTGTTTGATTCATATAATTACTTATATGAGCAAATTACCTAATCACATATTTTTTACAGGCGTACCAGGAAGTCGATGGAGTGGCATTGCACAGATTATAGAAACTATACCTGGCATGAATACCAGTGATCGTACTCCAGAACGTAATTATACACATCACACCTACACAGGGCACATAGGTGCATACTTTGGCCGTAGCATGGAGTTTGATGCTATTCCTGCGGCTAGCTATGTAGATCAAGCATGGACACAACCAGGCGGGTGTAAGTTAGTTAAGAGTCACGACTGGGCATATAAATTAAGTGAACTACCTGGTTGGATTATGCTAGTATATCGCCCGGATATGTCAAGTTATGCTTGGTGGCATGAAGCAGGCGGCTTTCAAATTAAATATCCCTGTTACGATGCTTACAAAGATAGCGTGGGCATGATGAATGAAATTATGGCACAGAATAAGGCTATATTAGAATTTGCAATGATAAATAACTGTAAGTGGGAGTACTTTACATCCGGGTGGATTAAAGAAAACTTCGACGCAGATGTCAAGGTAACTAACGTCTGGCCAGATATACTAGTTACATTGATTAAAACATAACGTTATTAAAAGGAAAATATAACATGAACTCAAAACAATTTGTTGCTAAATTAGCACAAGACAATGAAGCACTATTTCAAGCAAGTGAAATGAATGTCGAAGCGTACTTTGCTAGTAACCCTAGCCAAGAACAACTAGTAGAACATTTTACTGGTCGTATGGTTAACGAGCGTATGAACATGGTTGAAATCTCAACTAAAGTTGCTAATGCACCTGCTGATACATCAGTAGAAACACTAGCACTATTAAGTAAACAAGCATTAGACGAAGCTAATCACTTCCGTATGGTTAAAGAAGTTATTGAACACATCACTGGCGAGAAAGTTGACGTTGAAGCTGCAATTGCTGCAGAAGCTGCTAAACCAACTGCTAAAGGTGCTGCTCTATTAGCTAAGTACGAAGCACAAAACGATCCACTAGCACTAGCTGCTTACCAATTCATTGCTGAAGGTCGTGCGGAACGTGTATGGAACAAAATGGCTGAATGTATTCAAGATGAATATATTTCAACAACCTACGCTAAGATTGCTAAAGATGAAGGCTTCCACAGCAACATTGGTCGTCATGCATTAGAGTTGTTAGCAACTGATGCTGATACACAAGCTCGCATTGAAGAAATTGCACGTACAATGCGTATGGATTTGTTTGCTATTTCTTGCATGAACACAACTGCTACACCAGAAGCTGTAAAATTAATGGATGCTGCTCACTAAGCATAATTAATTGTATAAGTTTCAAAGAAAGGGACTTAGGTCCCTTTTTTTACCTCTAGGATTTTAATGAAAGATTATACAGTAATTGTTAAATGGTTTTCAGCAACAATGATTCTATGTGCCATGCCGTTACATATATTGGGTATTACTCCCTGGAATAGCATCTTGCAAATTATCGGTGCCTGCGGTTGGGTTTATGTAGGCTTTAAATGGAATGAGAAAAGTTTAATTACTAATTTCTTGCCGCAAATCTTTATGATTATTGCTGGACTAATTTACTTCGCATACTTCAAATGAAAATAGCAATTACACAACGACAAACTGAAATTAACGGTATTGTTTATGACTGTTTAGAACAGGGTTGGTATCATCTGTTTAAAGATCACGAATTGTGTTTAATTCCAAATTTAGTTGATGTTACAATAGAAGAATCGGATATACTGGTTGTATCCGGCGGCAACGAAACTCAACAGCGTCTAAAAACTGAATTAACGGTATGTGATTGGGCTATGCGTAATAATAAACCTATAATTGGTATTTGTCACGGTGCATTTTTTCTTAACTATATATTTGGCGGAGTTAATGCTGAAATCACCGGACATAGAAATGTATCACACAATGTCCTGTTAGAGGGAGTGGCTCAGCAAGTAAATAGTTATCATGATATTTGTATTTACGAACTAGGTAAAAATTTAATTAGTATTGCAAGTCACGACGATCATTGCGAAGCATATCGCCATCGAGACTATCCTATATGGGGACTAGTATGGCATCCGGAACGTATGGACACCCCTGTATTACCTAGTGATCTAAGGAAATTAATTTATGGCTAAGAAGATATTAGTGTTAATTGGCCCACAGGGTGCCGGCAATCATCTGTGGAGTAAAATCTTTAGTCTGCATCCGGAGGTCTATGGATGGAAAAGCCTATTAGATAATTACTGGGAAGCTCATCGTTATGCAGAACCGTTTGCCGACTATTGGCGTAATCCTGAATTATTAAAGGATTTTGATTGGACCCAAAGCGACTATTATTTTACCAGCATTAGTGTGCCGTTAGGTATCGGCGATACCAAGTGGTCTCCAAATATCGAAATGTTTATCAGACAGTTGATGCGCACAGGGGTACATCCAGAATTAATAGTATGTGGCAGAGATCAAAATATTCTATTTCAACAGCAGACTAGGCTACGTGGTGAAAATACAGTACCATTATTATTATCGGCATTAGGATCTACATTTATAGCAACAAAATTTGTCAGCTACGAATTATTGTATTTGTACAAACAACACTATTTAAAAACATTAGATGTTAACATTCCGGTAGCATGGAACGATCATAGAATTAATGATATATTGTCAGAGGATAGTAATAAAAAATATGTCACTTACGTAGATGAATATTTCTTAGACGAATGTAACAAAACTGGAACAGTACTAAAACAAAAACCATGAAAACGTTATTAATAATCACAGGGCCGCAGGGCAGTGGTAATCATTTATTCAGCCGTATTCTTAGCACACACAATAATGTAGGAGGTTGGAAAAGTCTATTAGACAACTATTGGGTGCCTAGTGATCTAGAACCGTTTGCTGAATATTGGGTCTACCCTGAGCGGCTCACTGCCAGGCAATTTGAAGGTCGAGACTATTGGTTGGCTAATGTTAGCTGTCCTTTCTTTTACGATGGGCAACGTTATATTCCTAAAATACTCGAAGTAGCACAACAAGCACGTGGATTTGGTATAGATGTTAAGATCGCTATTATTACTCGTGATATGAATATTAATGCAGAACAACAGTTACGAGTACGCAAGGAAATAACCACACCAATTGCGCAAGAATACTACTATAATCATCTCTTAACCAGCGATTTTCCTATACATTTCCTATCAAATGAAGCATTATTTTTACATCGCGAGCATTACCTTAAATATATTAATAAACTGTTAAGTTTTCCTGTAGACTACGCTAATCCGGACATCTTTAAGTTTTTAGATGTTGATCCTAATGCCAAGTATGTTAAACACGTAGATGAATACTGGTTAGATCAGGAAGTTTGGCACGGTGTACAATCCAAGCAAGCTCGCGGAATTGAATAAATAACATAAAGAACCTAAACTTATGACCAAAGCAATTACAGACGTTATACAAAATACAAAAGAAATATTTATGACTGACAGCAGTCTGAATACTCTATTGGACTTTGAACGAGTATTAGACGAACTTGATCTTTATGTGTTTAAACACTGGAAAGAAGGTGAGTTAGTACAAGGGCCAGCATACGAAAAATATTTTGTAACCTGTACATTCATGTGGCCGCACAGAATGATGCCAGACCCACGTGGTGGCGAGCGTTTACTAAGTTACGACTGTGAAGTATATTATAGCAAAGATATGCTAGAATATCCAGTTAAAGTTAAAGAACCAGATGACTTTGAACCGGGCGGTAAAATGCCTAAGATGAAAAAAGTTCCGGTATGGCTGGTCAAAATTGTTATGCCTAAAAAGCTAATGCAGGAAATACAACAAGGTAGCTTAGAGTTAGAAAGCGAAACCTTAGACCTTGAAGATGTAAATCAAGCATACGAAGAAGGTGATGACGCAGCAGAAAACATATCAGACGAACAAAATGAGCAAGGCAATGAACAAGGTATCGCATAAAATGCACAACAACCAGCTTAACGAAAACTTAGAAAGTGGCGACTTAAAACGTTTAGTTCACAATGAACTACACATCGACGAATATAAAAGTAAAATGGGCGAGGATGCAGATGTCTGCGTGGTTAGCTTTAAAGTCTCAGGTAAAGAGCCCGCAACCGACCTAGTCGGCTTTATTGAAAAAGGCTATGACTGGGTACTCGATGCTGATGTTAGTTCAGGTGAAAAAGAAGGTGGCGATTACCTAGTGTTTGTTGAACTTGATCGCACACCGGCAATGCCTGAACAAATTTATCAATTAATATCAGATATAGTAAACTTAACAGAACAAGATATCACTGATTGGCGTGTACGTTATTTTAAATCTAACAGTGAGCACGAACTAACAGTTGAGGTATTAGGTCAAATTATGGCATTAACTCCAGAAAAATATCGTGCTAGGTATGAAAAAGATGCAGATCAAGACAAAGAATTAGATCAGCTCAAACTAGCCGCAGGAGTTGATGTAACTACAACAGCGCCAATAAATGAATTTACAGAAAGTTTAAGACGGGCGGCAGGAATAAAATAACAACAAGGATTTTTCAATTATGCAAATTACAGCAGGTATAATCAAAGCACTATTTCCAAAGTATAAACATCCAGAAGACCTAGCAGAAGTACTTACAGAGCAATTTGAAAAGTACGAGATTAACACAGTTAATCGTGCAGCAGGCTTCTTAGCACAATGCGGACATGAGTCGGCGGGCTTTACAATTCTTAAAGAAAACTTAAACTATTCAGCAGAGGGTTTAAGTAAAATCTTTAAAAAATATTTCCCAACACTAGCAAGTGCGCAACCATATCATCGTCAACCAGAAAAGATTGCTAACAAAGTCTACGGTGGACGTATGGGCAATGGTCCAGAGTCTAGTGGTGATGGATTTAAATTCTGTGGTCGTGGTGCTATTCAACTAACAGGACGTGACAACTATACTAAATTTGCTAAATCAGTAGGCTTAACTGTAGAAGAAGCAGTAGCAGACTTAGAAACACTAGACGGTGCTATTGAATCAGCTTGCTGGTTTTGGAAAACAAATGGCCTAAACGCTATCTGTGATAGTGATGATATAGTTAAAATGACTAAACGTATTAACGGTGGTACCATTGGCTTAGAAGACCGTACAAAGCACTACAAAGAAGCTAAACACTTACTAGGTGGCGGACACGTAGCAGAGTCACATGCGGCACCTGCTACAGCTACAGAGTACGTAACAGTACGTGTAGGTAGCAATAACGACACAGTTAAAGCAGTACAAAAGGCTCTAGGACAAACAGCAGATGGTAAGTTTGGTCCAGGTACAGAGAAAGCAGTTAAAGCATGGCAAACAGCACATGGCCTAACCGCAGATGGTGTTGTTGGTCCAAATACTATCAAAAAAATGCTAGGAGAATAACATGTGGATGTTGACATTTATTCCAGATAGCATCATACATGGATTCGTTAACGGTGTATTCTATGCCGGTATCATTACTTCATTGCTAGGCTTTGTATTCAATTTTAGTTACCTTAGACCCTATCGACTAATAGTACAGGTTGTAGGCATTATGCTGTTGGTAGCAGGTGTATATTTTAAAGGCGGCTACGAAGTTGAGATGCAGTGGCGTGCTCGTGCTGCAGAATTACAGGCTAAAGTAGATGCGGCTGTGGTTAAAAGCCAAGAAACAAACACAGTGATCAAAACTAAAGTAGTTACTAAGATCAAAAAAATTAAAGAAGTACAGGTTCAACTACAGAAAGAAATTGTAGAAAAAGAAAAGATTATCAACGGTGAATGCGTAGTGCCTAAAGAAGCTATTGAAATATTAAACAAGGCCGCAGAGAAACCAGTGGGAGAAACTAAATGAGATATCTATTAGCGGTATTATTACTCTCAGGGTGTTCAACTCTAGTGCCAGTTAAAGCACCATTTCCAGATGTTCCGAGTGAACTTGCTATAGATTGTCCAGTTCTTACCCAGCTACCAACCGACACTAGCAAACTAAGTGATGTTGTGAGCAATGTAAGTGAAAACTATAGCACCTATTATGAATGTCAAGCCAAACACGAAGCATGGGGTATTTGGTATAAAGAACAACGTCGTATCTACGAGGAAGTTAAATGAAAAAACTAGCTCTAGTTAGTCTAGTAGTTCTATTGTCAGGTTGTGCTAGTATTAGTACAATAATTGATGCGTACCGTATGGCTAAGTTTGACAGCAACGAATACAGTTTAGTTAATCAAATTCATACACAAGCACAAGTAGGCGTGACTAAATGCGGTACTAAAGAAGTGTTAGCCTATGTAGACACTGTTTATGTTAAAAGCATAGAACTTCGTAACTACTCAGCTAGTATTCCTGAGAACAAAGCTACAATAACAATGACCACAGAACTTGCTGTCATTACCAAAGGTCTTAAAGATCGTTATGATAGCGGTGATGAAGTTAGTAAAAAGTACTGCGAACTTAAATTTAATAATATAGAAAACAGTTCGGGTACAATGAAAACAGTAATAGGAGCTAAACCAAGATGAGTAGCGTAGACAATGTAGTAATGGAAGTACATGCATTAGCAGCAGAATTTACAGCTGGTAAGCTATCGTTAACTGAGTATAAAGAATTACTTAAAGATTTACAAAGTACTAAAGTTATCGAAGCGGCAGCTGGTGATTTAGCAAAATTAAGTCAGTTAAACGAAATAATCAATGATTTAATTGATGTAGCTGGTGCAGTAAGTTAACAACAAACTAATAAATAATAATAACAATAATAATTAGGAGCAACACAATGACAACTCAAGCAGAAAAAAAATCAGAAGATTGGATGACCAGCAAATGGCGCCCATTAATGGCTATTACATACATGGCAACAATTTGGTTTGACTTTATCGTAGGACCGATCTTATTTAACTTACTACAATATTGGAATCCTGGTCAAGCAGTGGGTATGTGGGTACCGTTAACATTACAGGGCGGTGGTTTATACCATATCTCCATGGGTGCTATCTTAGGTATTGCAGCCTGGACACGCGGTAAAGAAAAAGTAGCATCTATTGAAAACGGTGATGCGGGAAAGTAACAGGGTTTGAAGACGCCCCGGTATTAAGTTCTTCAACAGAGCCTGTATGGTTAAGTCAAAGTGCGCCAGAGGATAACGTACCAGTAACTGCAAAACAACCAGCAGTAGTTAATGAAGTACAGGAAATAGCAGTTGGTCAGGAAATGGTAGAAATACCACAAGAAGCAGAAGTTACACCTGAACCAGTAGCTGTAGATCCAAATAGACCGTTACGTAGAAAGAAAACTTAACATCAGATCGATTTGATAGTAAATAAAAAGGAGAGCTTGACAATTCTCCTTTTTTCACATATAATAACTATTATGACAGATGCATACTCAACACTAGGCGTACATCGCGGCGCCACAGACGAAGAAATTAAACGGGCTTATCGTAAGCTCGCTGCTAAACATCATCCTGATAAAGAAGGCGGCGATACTGCTAAGTTTCAAGAGATACAA
>Ga0208485_1000131_pt1 | contig 24175 bp, 24 predicted proteins | sample LakMenEpi27Jul12_FD_150707 | JGI IMG/M metagenome (GOLD analysis project Ga0208485, IMG submission 150707) | Freshwater microbial communities from Lake Mendota, WI - 17JUL2012 deep hole epilimnion (SPAdes) | ecosystem: Environmental > Aquatic > Freshwater > Lentic | place: Lake Mendota, Madison... | reverse complement strand
ACCTTCACTTGGAGGTACACCCTTTCGGTGGTGAAGCAATCGACCCAACTCCGATAGTTGCAGCAGTTGATGCTTGCAGTGTGACAACACCACTTCCAGTACCTGCCCCATAAATCTCGGCTTTCAGCCGAAACAGATATCCCAACACGCCGCTGATCCAAGGTGTGTTGGGATATTTTGTTTTATGGTCTTATTGCGTAGAACGCATTAACTGAATGATCAACATCCAGTCGCTCAAATGATGTGAACCCAGCATTACGTGCCATGGCTTCCGCCTTCTCACCAGAAAGCCCCAATGTGCCGAGGCCTTCCGCATCGGGTTCAGACATAGCAGACGACATACAACTCAAGACACTGATGCCATACAAAAGGGACGCCATCGGATTCTTAGAAATATTTAGTTCTAAAGAATCGTGTGCCTTTATGTCCACAAGAAGCCAGGTTCCATCGTCCTTAAGAGCACGGCGAATTGTTTTCATCATGTCTGTCGGGCGGGTCATGTCGTGAATGCAATCGAAAGTGCAAATGAGGTCGTAACTATTGTCTTGCGCAATTGCGTGTTCACGAGGGTCGTAGAACGAAACATTCGAAGCACCCTCGTTCTTCTTGCGCTCCTCTGCCCTGTCGAGTGCAAACTGAGAAATATCAAACCCATCAAAAGTGCTATTCGGAAAGGTTCTGCCCATCAACAAGGCGGCACCACCAGAGCCACATCCAATATCAGCCACTTTGGCACCAGACTTCAGCATCTCGTATCCACTTCCCAACTTCGGAAGCACAGCTGGGACAAGAAAGTTCTGATTCCAAGGCTCAAAACTTCGTTCAATGCCCACGGCACCTTCGGGACCATGGCTGTCATAATCATGACCAATTCCTGTTCGAAATGATTCGGGCATGTAATTCAAAGCGTTCATCGTTTGCGGGAGACGGTGAAACATGCCCATCCCGTACGCGGGATGATCAGGCGTAGCAAATACCGCTATCGCCTCCGGCGACAAATAGAAGACAGGCAATTCCACTGACAAGTCATCACACGAAACAAGGCGAGCCGCTACCTGATTGTGTAACCACTCGCGAACCCAACGTTCGTGCAATGACAATTTGGACGCTAAGGAAACAGAAGTGTCACCATCGCTCTGCGCTAATGCCGTGTACAGACCCAAACGGTCACCCAGATGAATCATTCCTGAGGTAACGGCACCCTCAAGTTTGCTGAAAACCTGAAAAGAAGTCATTTTCAAAGCATCTGGATTAATTGGTTTTCCTAAAGTCATAGCCCGAGCCTAAACCAAACTCATCGAGCAACTTTCAGTATGTGCGAAGCGCTGGCGGTAGATGCTCGAGACCTGACAGTTGATTTAGTCCGAAAGTGATTCCATCACCTAGGTGAAGCGTCTCTACAACGCTCACGCTTGCATGACCAATCACAAGTCTCTCCCACTCCCACGGGGTCGGAGGCAACCCAAGGAGATGACAAATCGTCACACTATTAGTTCCAGCATGTGCGACGAGAAGAATGCTGGCGTCATCATTGAATGCTGGCGTTGTCTCCCAAACAGGCAAATCAGTATTGGAACGCACTATTCCTCGTTCTTCCAAAAAGAGGCTTGCACCAACGTTTATGCGATCAACAAAAGAAATCACCCTCTCGCCACCGTCTATCCCATTCCAACGGTCCGATGAAACCTTGTTCTTCTCGGCTCGCCACGCTTCTGCTGCCTTCTCCTCTGGAGTGCCGTGCCAAACCGGATTACGAATCTCTTCGAGCCATGGTTCGATCTCCAAATCTCGTTTCAACGTATTCAACATTGGTGCTGCAGTTTGCTGAGTACGAACTAATGGCGATACAAGTACTTCATCAAAATGCTGACCCTCACACCAAGCCCCAAGCAATTCAGATTGCTCGTTTCCAAGTGATGTAAGTGGCGGGTTGTCAACGCTGTAACCATCCTTCACCCATTCTGGTTGCGCGTGTCGTACGAGAGTTATCTTCATAAATCTTCCTTTTGAAATCCGTTACTCGAGCACGACATCAATATTGCAGTTGTCGAATGCACTCTGGAATTGCTGTGTGTATCTATCTATATTTTTGCCAGCACCGCTCGCATCATAAACACCGGTTAGAGCAGTTCCTAAACACACCATTTCAGTTTCTGTGAGCGTCAGGTTAAAAGCAGTTGCAACTGTGAATCCAAGCGATGCGGCCTCGGAGCGCTCATCTGGTGCATTCGTCAGTGGCAAAGAATCATTTGGCTGACTCATCACAGGACCAGGAAGTGTCTCCTCCACCCCTGAATTCATCATGACCGTGCTAGCGGTGCCACAGCGCGAAATCATGAAAGCATCAACCATGTTTGCATGCTGCAAAGAGTCTTCCGAGTTCAGCACCGAAATGGCATCCAATGCCTCATCGGAATCGGCAACCACACTTAGGTCCCATGACAAATCGTCCATCTCCTGAACAAATTTTTGAAGTCGAGGCTGAAGCGATTCTGCAGCTGTTCGGGTTTCTTCATTCTCCATCGCCACAACAGTTGCGTCATATGCGTCAAAGGCAGTCATTCGAATCACTGCATATTGACTATCGGCAATAGCGCCTACCCCATCGCGCAAAGAGACTAGAAAATCTGCCACAGATACACGCGAACTGCACACGTCCGAATTCGAGGAAAAAGCCGAGCAACTCACGAGCGTGAACATCGCCAATATCAGCAAGGACCCTGGAACTAGTCGTGAAATCCTCATTGCATCATTCTGACAGTTCGCCACTGATAATTGGGATGCATCTACAGTGACACTATGAATAACCCGGACCTAGCCCTGTTGATACTTCGCCTTTCCTTTGGCTTGTCAATGGCATTTCATGGGTACAACAAGTTTTTCAGTGCCTCAGGGTTATCAGGTACGAGTGGCTGGTTCGCAAGCTTAGGAATGAAGTGGCCAAAGCGTCAGGCCCAGATAGCTGCCACTACCGAAATAATTGCTGGGCTTTCAGTCGCAAGTGGCCTTCTACTCTGGCCATCAAGTGTGGCCTTCATTGCGCTCATGCTGGTTGCCATCATTACGGTTCACTGGAAAGTCGGTTACTTCATTTTCTTACCCAATGGCGGCTGGGAATATTGCGCTGCAATCATGACCGTCGCTACGGTCCTAGCAATGCTCGGGGGTGGTGCGTACAGCCTCGATGACTACTTAGAAATTGATATGAGTCTGGGTATTTGGGCCTTGCCTATTGGAATTGCTCTGGCACTGTGCCATTTGGCTATCTCCTACCGCCCCACCAAATCCAAATGACTCCTACAATTGACCCATGTCTAGTCGTGTAATCACTCGCATTGTTCTATGGAGCGTGTGCTCACTCATTGCATTGATGTGGGTCTACGCATTCATCTTTGCGCCTCGCGAGAGTGTCAACAAGATCAAAGATGAGGCCTGGACAGTACGCGCAGAAGCTCATTGCCAAAATGCCGAGAATGTTCGCTTTGCACTCGAGGACCTCACAGAGATGGATCCGAACGACACTCTTGCGCTGCAAAAGAAATCGAAGATTGTCGAGAGGGCAACTGACGCACTTGAAAACGCAATCGACTTGATTGAAAGCGACACGCCCAGCGATGAAAAGGGGAAAGCGATTGTCCCATTGTGGATTGCCGAATACCGGATGTACATAGAGAACCGCCGTCTCTTCGCTCAAGAGTTGATGACCTCAAAGACTCGCCCCTATTTCGCTGAGACCGAGATTGAAGGCGTACCAGTTAGCGAACGTTTAGGAAAATTCGCAAGAGAGAACAAAATGAAGTCTTGCCAACCGCCTCTCGATTTGTCTGTTTAGACCTGAATCCACTCTTGACGAGATTCGTCGAATCGACGCACCACTCGTGCGGGTACACCGACTGCAACACTGAAATCCGGAATGTCCTTTGTGACCACCGAATTAGCACCAATCACCACGTGACGACCAATAGTTACACCTGGCAAAACAATTGACCCATGACCTAACCACGAACCGTCTCCAATTACAACAGCACGCTCAGGTTGAGACTGTTGTGAAATCGGCATGGACGTGTCTTCGTATCCATGGTTCTGATCAGTGATGTACACATGATGACCAGTCCACACATCGTTGCCGATTGAAATGGAAAAGTGTCCAACGATTCCACTACCTCGGCCTATCAGGCATCGATCTCCGATGGTGACGACGGGAGTCACCAAACATTCCTGACCTGGAACCATGCCGGCCGATAGCGCAACACCAGGCCCAATCAAGACATCGTCGCCAATAGATATGTATTGCTCGTTAAAGATCGTGGTTGGCTTCCACATGATCATGCTGCGTTGGCCAAATGTGGCGAAGTTTCTACTACGGGAATTATGGGGTCCTATAGAAGCCCAAAAAGAAGCTCGTTCGCTAAAGACCGTCACCAGTTTCCCGAAGGCTCTTCCTAAGTAGTGACGTGGCACATCCCTACGCTAGCCATCTTTACGAATGCCCAAACTACGATTACCACATGTCGAACCAATCAACAATCGCTCTTTCCGCTGGAAGCATCACTGGCATTCAGAATCACGACGGCTCCCTTGAGTTTCTCGGTATCCGCTTTGCGACCGCCGATCGGTTTCAAGCACCAGTCGACATTGACACATGGTCAGGAACATATGACGCAACAAAGTTTGGTTCCATCAGTCCACAAGTTCCCGGGATGTTGGAAACAATGCTTGGTTTCAATCCTTCGGACACGAACGAAGATTGCCTCTTCCTTAACGTTTTTGCTTCTGAAGCACCCTCGGCAAACGCTAAGAAACCCGTCCTGGTTTGGATTCATGGGGGCGCCTACACCAACGGGTCAGGTTCAACTGCTTGGTATCACGGAGGGAGTCTCGCATCGCAAGGCTCGATTGTCGTATCTATAAATTACCGGCTCGGTGCGCTCGGCTTTCTTGGCGATGGGAACTACGGAACACTCGACATGGTGTCTGCATTGCGTTGGGTCAATAAAAATATTGAAGCCTTTGGTGGCGATCCAAACAACGTCACAATTTTCGGAGAATCAGCCGGAGGTTCAGCTGTCATCTCGCTCATGGCGTGTCCAAGTGCGCAAGGCCTCTTCCACCGCGTATGGGCTATGAGCCCATCAATAGGCCAATTGCGCGAACACGCACGAAGCCAAGAACTGGCAACCCAATTCTTTGAAATTGCCGGAGTGACTAGCATTGAAGAGCTACGCGCAATACCCCTAGAGAAGATTCTCGAATTCCAAACCGCGCAACTTGCTACAGCAAACACCGGCTTTGACTTCTATGCACCTACCGGAGGTGGAATTGGCATCGAGCCAAACATCCTTGAAGTAGCAAGCAATTCCCCTGTTCAGTTTGTAGTCGGAACCAACCGCGACGAGAACAAACTGTGGACTGCTTTCGATCCTCGACTAGCTGACGCTGATTCCGTCATGTGGGAGAAAACATCATCCGAAACATTTGGTGAGCGTGCTTCCGAAGCACGAAAGGTGTACGAACAACTTCGACCTAACGAATCTCACAAGGACTTGATATCTGCGGTTAGCACCGACACAGGTTTCCGTCAGCGTGCTATTTCTTTCGCAGAACAACGTGTACTAGCGCAGCAGCCCACATGGATGTACTGGTTCACTTGGCAAACGCCGGCCATGGGTGGCATCCTCGGATGCTGCCATGCCCTCGACATCCCATTTGCGTTTAACAATCTCAATGCACCCGGGGCCGAGATGTTTCTTGGAGACGGTGACGAGCGCCAACCAATTGCCGACCGCTTCAGTGCTGAGATCACGCAATTTGCTCATCATGGCCACCCCTCATGGGCCCAGTACGACACAGAGACACGCGCGACGCTGAGGATCGACTCTAGAACAGAACTTATTCTCGACCCAGAACCAGAGATTCGCTCCCTCTTTTCATTGTGAGACGATTTTCACCGAATCATTAGTGCGCCAATGACGATGCACTCATAGCCTTTGGGGCAAAGGTGGTGAAATGTCGAACATCAAGAGAGCCAAAATGACTGTTCCCATGTTGCGGGAGCGAAAAGAAACCAAATCGCCAATGGCAATGGTTACCGCCTATGACTCGACGTTTGCATCCATCGTCGACGAAGCCGGTGTCGACCTGATTCTTGTAGGTGATTCTGTGGCAACAGTGATGCAAGGACAACGCAACACGTTGGGCGTCTCCATGCAAGACATGGAGTACCACGTTCGTCTTGTTGCATCCATAAAACCAAATGCATTGATTGTCGGAGACATGCCCTTTGGTTCATATCAAAGTTCAGTCAAAGATGCCGTCGACAATGCAGTCCTTCTTGTGAAGGCTGGCGCAGAAATTGTGAAGCTCGAAGGTGGAATTCATGTTGCCGACCAGATTCGCGCAATTGCGGCAGCCGACATCCCAGTGATGGGACACATTGGTCTAACACCCCAGAGCTATCACCGCATGGGTGGTAATAAGGTGCAAGGCCGCAACTCTGGCGATGCCGCAGGTAGTAGAGAGCGCTTACTCGAAGATGCACATGCTGTAGAACAAGCTGGAGCATGCGCAATTGTTATCGAAGCCGTACCGGCTTCACTCGCTGCAAACATCACAGGAAAGATTTCCATTCCAACTATCGGCATAGGTGCAGGTGCAACATGCGACGGTCAAGTCCTCGTTATGCATGATCTGCTCGGCTTATCGCCGCGTTCATTTACCTTCGCCAAAGCGTATGCAGACCTGCGCACCACGGCCACAGATGCAGTGCGTCGGTATGTTGCCGAAGTGCATGCACATCAGTGGCCTGACGAAGAACACAGCTTTCAATAACAATGTTGATCCTCACCTCGCCTGAGGAAATGTCGCAATGGCGTAAGCACATCAGCGACGAAGGCACTTCAATTGGCTTCATTCCGACAATGGGTTCTCTACACGAAGGACACGCATCTCTTATTAGAGAAAGTACAAAGAACAACACGCACACCGTTGTTTCAGTTTTTGTGAATCCCACACAGTTCACCAACTCCGAAGACTTCGAGAAGTACCCAAGAGACGTAGCTGCTGACGAATCCCTTCTGCGGTCTCTTGACGTTGATGTTCTGTACTCTCCGAGCGCCGCCGAGATGTACCCGAAAGGTTTTTATTCATCAATCGACCCGGGGCACATAGCAACGGTTTTCGAGGGCGCGAGTAGGCCAGGCCATTTCAATGGTGTTGCAACAGTTGTGGTCAAACTCTTGAATACTGTGGAGCCAACTAATGCATATTTCGGCAAAAAGGACCGACAGCAGCTGGCGGTCATTCGACAAGTTGTCCGAGATCTCGATATCCACATCAACATCGTTGGGAATAGCACTGTTCGCGATCATGATGGCCTAGCCCTATCCAGCCGTAACAGTCGTCTCTCACCAATGGAAAGACGTGCGGCAGTCGTGGTACCTGAGTCTCTGCAGACAATCATTTCTTCCTTTCAGAATGGCGAAAGAAAATCTGAGAACCTCATCCAGATTGGTATGCAGGTTCTCGAAAAAGAATCGAAATGCAACGTTGACTATGTAGTGGTCGTAGACCCAGACACCATGAAAGAACTGGATACCGCAACAGAATCCAGCGTGGTTTGCGTCGCCGCAACATTTGGATCTATCAGACTGATTGACAACACCGAGTTGAGCAACTTCGTCTAGCCTCACTTTCGTGAATAAGACCTTCGCCCAGTGGCCCGACTCCTTGTGGCGAGATGGTCAACTCGATTGGGATTTTTCATGCCTTCCAAGAGACCTCTCTTGTGATGTCGCCATCATTGGCGCTGGATTCACTGGATTATGGACAGCGAAGCATCTATTGGACATGGAGCCGTCTCTATCCATTGCGATTATTGATGCACGTCAACCAGGTTTTGGTGCCAGTGGCAGAAATGGCGGATGGTGCAGTGCGCTCTACCCCACCTCGCTTGACACTATTGCTGCCGAGACATCACGTGAGACGGCCGTCAATCTTCAACTCCATTTGATTCGTACCGTCAAAGACATTGGAAGCTACATTTCAGACAAGAACATCAAATGCGGGTGGAACCAATCAGGAACCCTGTCGTTTTCACGTAATGAGGCGCAACTAGAAAGACAGCACGCTGACATCTGCATGTACAGAGATCTGGGATTAGGAGATGATTTCATTCAATCGCTTACGTCCACAGAAGCTCAGCAGCGGATAGCAATTACTAAACCACTCGGCGCATCTTTTACCCCGCATTGCGCTTCCCTCAACCCGGCTCAATTGGTAGACGGCCTCGTCACTCAACTACTCATACAGGGTGTTGTGTTTTATGGCGATTCCATCGTCACTGAGATTGGCAGAAATTCACTGACAGCAACGACAGCCGACGGCCCAAGCACAATCAGTTGTAAATGGAGCGTGCAGGCAACTGAGGGATTTACCGCGCGAATACCTAAACAACGTCGAGTTATCGCACCGTTGTATTCGTACATGATCGCAACGGAACCGATTTCTTCTCACACGTGGAATGACATCGGTTGGCATGGACGAGAAACTTGGAACGATGGACGAAATATGATCGTGTATGCGCAGCGCACCGCTGATGATCGAATTGCATTTGGCGGCCGCGGCGCACCATACAAGTACGCAAGTAGAATCGGCGGAGAGTTCGACAGTAAAGCCTCGATACACCAACTCTTGGAGGAGACTCTCCACGAACTGTTGCCACCCACAAGATCAGTTGAGATTACGAATCGATGGGGCGGCTCGCTCGGAGTTCATCGCGACTGGCATCCATCTGTCATGGCAGATGCAGCAACAGGTAGAGCAAGTGCCGGTGGCTACGTTGGCGACGGAGTGGCTTTTAGTTGCCTTGCTGCAGAAGCTGTAGCAAACGAAATCCTTGATACCGATAGCAGGATCCGAACCTTGCCGTTTGTAAACCATGTGTCGCCGAAATGGGAGCCGGAGCCTTTGAGATGGCTTGGCATTAACGGAATGATTTCTCTCACTCAACGGGCCGATATCGCCGAAGAAAGGGGCAAGAGTGTCGGATTCCTGACTAGGCAGTTACTGAAGAGAATTCTTCCCTAACGATGCAGGTCAACGTCTGACTGATGCACTCGAAGACGTACCGAGTATGCAGAGTCTCCCGATAACACACCAGGTCTTGCGAACAATCTTCCTTGTTGCCAATTAGACAGACCCAATTCGGGTCGCAAGAGCGCAAACTGGCCGTCTACCCAACGAGTAAAACCATCGCCAACGAATGGTGCATTACACAACTCCCACACCTTCTCCACCTCATTGGACGATTGAGAGATAGCACTCACTATGAACTGCGGGCTGTATGTGTTGAACAACTGAGTTGCCTCTTCGATGCTTTCGACAAGAACTACAGCAAATTCAGGATTGTTCTCCCACTCATACTCAACTCCAAGAGAACTCATGTCTGCGGCGACTACACAATTCTCGAATTCTGCAAGACCAGCATGGGCGAAACTCTTTCGAAGAATTGAATCCGCCTCATCCACACCATGGATAACTGGTAGAGCACTTCGCTTCATTGCCGCGTTCAATGAAGCACGAACAACTATCGGAATCTGCTCTTGTGCACGTTCTCGCAACACACAAACAACATTCAATGTGTTGCACACTTTTCTATCCAAACTATTCTCAATCACGGCTTGCAAACGAGAGGCATCTGCATCTCCAACAATCATCCATGCTCCGCCAGTTCCATGAAGGCTGACAGGAACACCAGACTGCTGAGCGATAGCTCCGAGTTGTGCAACTGCTTCACCCGAACCACGTGCCACTGCCAACGAGAGACGATTATCCGAGAACAATGCCCATCCGGCGGCATGCTCGGGTGAATCAATGAGCACCACGGCCCCAACTGGCAATCGAGATTCCTGCAGCGCTGGAGCAACAACCAAAGACATCAATTGCCTAGCCGTACCCAATGCGTCGCTACCGATACGAAACACCACAGTGTTTCCGCTACGCAAAACACCTGTCGCATCTGCGAACACGTTGGGTCGCCCTTCAAATACAAAACCCAAAACCCCAAGCGGAGCTGTTCGCTCCTCAACTGTCCAACCATCGTGAACAATCTCAGACAATCGCTTGTCACGCGATGGCTCCATATCGCGCCACATTCGTAATGAATCAATCATGTCGCGACGCATTGGCTCGGAAAGCTCGAGTCGAGTTGTCGAACGACCTCGGCTCAATGCGTCGGATACATCAGACGCATTCGCAGTAACTATCCGGGCAAAGATCGAGTCATCGGCCAATAGCTGTGCCGCGATTTCAAAAAAAGTTGTAATTTGATCGTCCGACACTTGAGACAGTTCAATAAAGGAGCGTTGAGCTGTCTCAACAGCCTCAGCAACCTGCACGGCTACATGGGCTGGTATACGACACAACTGCCCAGTAGTTGACACAGCCAACATTTGGTCACCTGGTTGCATGGCTGCGGCCATTTCTTCCGAGACCTGGACAAAAGTGCGTCCAACGGCCACCCAATCTCCCCCCTGAACCGTGTGATCATTCTGCATTGCTCTATTCTGACGTGTGTGAGCATTCAAGAGGAAACTTCCTTCTACTTCCGTCAATTACTCAGCGGCCGAGACTTTGGTATCGATAACCCCATTGCACAACAGATGGTCAATTTCGCTTATCTCATTGGAGATAGAGCCACAGGCGAATGTGTGGTCGTCGATCCTGCCTACGCCGTTCGAGACCTCATCAACATCGCCGAAGCAGACGGAATGCGCATTACAGGCGTAATGGCTAGCCACTACCACCCAGACCATGTCGGAGGAAACATGATGGGACACACCATCGAAGGCGTGAGCACATTGCTCGAGCAGATTCAAGTCCCAATCCACGTCAATGAACATGAAGCCCCCTGGGTCCTCAAAACAACGGGTATTTCACAAACTGATTTATGTACGCACTCTGCTGGCGACATCGTGAAGGTGGGCCAATTCGAAATCACCTGCGTTCACACTCCTGGCCACACACCTGGTAGCCAATGCTTCCTCACACATGGATGCCTCATCAGTGGCGACACGCTGTTTCTGGAGGGATGCGGCAGAACAGACCTACCCGGCTCAAACGTTGCAGACATGTATGACAGCCTCAACACATTGGCCCAGTTACCCGACTCGACAGTCGTACTGCCTGGCCACCAGTACTCGGCGCCATCAGCCGCACTCTTGTCAGATGTCAAAGAATACAACTACGTGTTTAAGCCAAAGTCGAAAGAGCAATGGCTCATGATGTTTGGCCACGACTAGTTAGTAAACGCCGACACAATCACGCTTCCGGCAGACAAGAACATTAGAAAAATCACCAAAGACCTAAAGTGTTCAGGCGTGATTCTTTTTCTGAAGTAGTAACCGATTCTCAAAGCTAAGAAAAGAGCCGGAATTGCTACGAGCACTCCACCAAGATTCTGTGTGTTCACTTTTCCTGCGACCGCGAACATAACGACCGCAACGATGTTCACCAGAGAGAACACAGTATTAATTGTGGCCCTAAAAACAGCAGGGTCAATTCTCCTTGCTTGCATCACAAAGACCAATGGCGGCCCGTTGGTCGATGTTGAAGTCGATAAAAAGCCGCTGACGACTCCCAATACCCAGTCAAGCCGATGCTTCTCATCGTGTAATTGAAATCCTCGCAACAACATCACGGCAGACACGAATACCACCACGCCGAGCACGACTCTCAGTCCAGTCTCAGACACAAGCACAAAAGCAGTGAGACCAAAAGGCATACCGATAAACGAAGCGAGGGTCAGTCTCTTCGCAATTGCGGCGTCGACAAATGCTCTATCTATATAGGCCTGTGACGTGGTGGAGAGAGCACCAATCACTGTCGCAACCACGACCGCGTCGCGCGGGCTGACTACCAATGTCATCAACGGGACTGCAAGTAAAGAGAACCCGAAGCCCGACAACGATTGCGCGAATGAGGCGAACGAGATACACCCAGCAATCCAGAGAAGATCAATTAGCGACACTAAGACCCGCAGATACTCTGCAATGAATCTGAGAAAATCTCTGTGTGCAGATCGACGTCATCACTTGTGTGCGATGGGCACATAAGCGCCATATTGTGAAATGGAGTCAGGAGAACTCCGCGGTTTAGCGCATAAAGATGCAGGTAAGACTCTAAATCATGATCCCCGGTTGCTGCCGCTCCCGCTCCATCTGTGGGAGGTGGACCAAACCAATATTCAGCGCGACAACCAAGTTGTTGCACGTGCCAATCCAGGGAAAATGAATCAAACGCACTTCGCACGCCCGTTGTCCAACGAGTAGCCAATGGGATCATCTGATCGAAATCGCTCTGCAAAAGAGTTGACGACAACGTGGCGCGAACGGCAGCAAGAGCAAGCGCGTTGCCAGTCAATGTTCCGCCTACGCCAGACACGTCAACTTCATTACTCGTCATTAGTACTTCCAAACGGGTTGCAACTTCACTTGTCATGCCATACACAGCAGCTGGCATGCCACCACCTATCGGCTTTCCAATAACAAACATGTCTGGTTCTAAATTCCACGCCTTGGTGCAACCACCTGGTCCTGCACAAATCGTGTGTGTCTCGTCGATAATGAGCAATACCCCATACTTGCGAGTCAGCGTGCGAACAGCGTCCAAATAACCGGGCTCTGGAAGAACAATTCCAATGTTCGTTAGTGCTGGCTCCATCAAAAGACAAGCAACATCTCCAATTGCCAACACCCTTTCCAATTCGGCAACATCATTAAAAGGAACTACCCGTGTCGTTATTGCAGGATCAAAGCCTCGACCGGCTGATCCGGGTCGTGACAATGTTTCGCCATTTTTGCCCCTAATCACAAGCGTCTCATCAACTGTCCCGTGATAGCACCAGTCCATCACAGCAATTTTTGGACGACCGGTCAACTCCCGGGCAAAGCGAAGCACAAAACGATTCGCGTCTGTTGCCGTCATCGCGAACTGCCACTTCGGCAAACCAAACCTTCTCTGCAATTCAGCGGCCACCCACTGCGCATCTTCGTTGGGCAACATCGTTGTTATCCCGTTCAACGCCCGATGATGAATAGCCTCAGCCACCTGCGGCAATGCATGCCCAGTCATAGCGCCAGTATCGCCAAGACAAAAATCCACATACTCAAGTCCATCAACATCTGTGAAGTGCCCACCGCGTGCTTCATCTAGAAACAAGGGAAAACTGCCTGGCAGCCGAGTCATCCAAGGCATAGGGACACCAGAGACCAAATTCTCCTTGGCCCCAACTGCCAATTCAGCAGATCGCGGGTGCAAGCGTTCAAACAAGTCCCGCTCAGATTGGTGTCGCTGACTCAGAAGGGTGCGGTTAATGCCACTCACAGTCCCAACCCTAGGTCCAAGCGTCTCCTTAGCCGAGACATAGGAGTCCTGAATCCCAAATGAGACAGGCATTTGGTCTTTACATTTCGTACACTTTCAGAGTGGTCGCAAACTCTTACCCCGCTCAACTGAGGGTGAATAATGGTCGACTAATGCAACGTCTCATGGACCTTGCACAGATCGGCTCTATAGACGGTGGCGGCTGTGCCCGACTCGCCCTCACTGATGAAGACAAGGCTGGTCGCGACCTTGTTATTGCATGGATGCAAGAACTTGGGCTTTCGATCACGATTGATGTCATCGGAAACGTTGTTGGCGTGTGGGATGTTGGCTCTGGCAGACCGGTGATGACTGGTTCTCACATCGACACAGTTCGCACCGGTGGTAAATATGACGGCAATCTTGGTGTGCTCGCAGGCTTAGAAGTCATCCAAACATTGCAGGAGAATGCATTCACACCGCGACGACCACTAGCAGTTGGCATCTTTACCAATGAAGAAGGTGCCCGTTTTGCCCCCGACATGCTCGGCTCTTTGGTGTACGTCGGAGGAATGCCGATTGAAGAAGCGCTGGAGATTGTCTCGATAGATGGCGTAACAGTTGCGTCCGAACTTGAACGGATTGGTTACAACGGCGCAACACCTTGTCCTGCTATTGCGCCACACTCATTTGTAGAACTACACATCGAACAAGGCCCAGTACTTGAGCAGGAAGACATTCGGATTGGTGCAGTTACAGGCGTGCAAGGCATCAGTTGGCAAGAAGTAACCATTGAGGGCCAATCGAATCATGCCGGAACGACCCCCATGTCTATGCGTAAAGACCCTGCATTAGTCGCAGCAGAGATCACCGTGTTTCTTCGCAACATCGCCATGCGCATGGGTGGTAACCAAGTGTGCACCGTGGGCAAGATTGATTTACATCCCAACCTCATTAATGTCGTGCCTGCAAGAGCAATTTTGACTCTGGACGTTCGCAATACTGACGAGCAATTACTTCTTCAAGCTGAAGCAGAGATTGCCGAGTTCCTTGAAAGAGTTGCCGAACAAGAACACGTCAGTATCACCACTCGCCCGCTTGCCAGATTTGAACCTGTTCAATTTGCCGAATCGGTCATCAACATGGTGCACGATATTGCAGTCGATCATGGACACACAGTGCTTCAGATGCCAAGCGGCGCCGGACACGATGCACAGATGCTCGCTCGAGTGTGTCCTACGGGCATGATTTTTGTACAGAGTCGCGACGGCATTAGTCATAATGCAGCCGAATACACATCACCAGAAGATATTGAAGCAGGGAGCAACATCCTTCTTCACACCATGCTGCAGATGGCCCAATCAGAGGAGGCATTCGCATGAGTCGAGTAATCACAATCGGCGCAGCTCAGCTTGGCCCTATCCAAAAGGATCACACACGCGAAGAAGTGGTGGGTCGCTTGATTGACCTACTGCGCACAGCAGCAAAATCATCGTGCGATCTAGTTGTGTTCCCCGAACTTGCACTGACGACATTCTTTCCTCGTTGGTTTGTGGACGACATCACCGAGATGGACCACTACTACGAGACAGAGATGCCATCTGCGGTTACGCAGCCCTTATTTGACGAAGCTAAACGTCTCGGAGTTGGATTCTGTCTCGGGTATGCAGAGCTCACTTCTGACGGTCATCGTTTCAACACCCAAATTCTTGTTGAGAAAGACGGCTCTGTTGTAGCGAAGTATCGCAAGGTTCATATTCCTGGACACGAACACAACGAACCCAACAGACCGTTTCAACATGCAGAGCGCTATTACTTCGAACCTTCAATGGAAGGTTTTGGTGTATGGAAGGCTTTTGACGCTCGCGTCGGCATGATGATTTGTAATGATCGCCGTTGGCCAGAGTCGTATCGCGTCATGGGCCTACAAGGTGTCGAACTAATTCTCTGTGGCTACAACACACCAATTCATTATGTGCCAGACCCAAGCCAAGACATCCTGCAGGGTTTCCACAACGCCCTCGTTATGCAATCTGGTGCGTACCAGAATGGCAGTTGGGTCGTGGGTGTAGCCAAGGGCGGAAACGAAGAAGGTGTCGACTCTCTTGGTCAAAGCATGATTGTTGCGCCGTCAGGTCAGATCGTTGCTCAAGCGTTGACCACCGATGACGAACTCATTGTCGCGCGATGCGACATGGATTGGTGCGAGCGATACACGGGAACACTTTTCGATTTCGAAAAGTATCGCCGTCCCGAGGTCTACGGACGCATCACTTCTCAACGTGGAGTCATCAAGGACTGACAATGTCATTCACCACGTCTGGCCTCGTGTGTGGCCACCACCATTTGTATTCCAGCCTCGCAAGGGGCATGCCCGCGCCTCCAGTAACTCCAACGTCATTTATGGGTGTTTTGGAAAACGTTTGGTGGCGACTCGACGCTGCATTAGATGAAGAGACTCTGTATTGGTCAGCTGCATTAGGCGCGGCAGAAGCACTTCTTAACGGAACTACCGCAATCATTGACCACCATGAATCGCCTCACTGCATCGATGGAAGCCTCGACATCATCAAGGCAGCGTGTGACTTCGTGGGTGTGCGCAGCAACTTAAGTTATGGCGTCACCGACCGTTGGTCGAACGACAAAATGGTGTCAACAGTGGATCCTCAAGCATCGATGACAAAAGAAGCAGAGCGCGGTTTGCATGAGAACGACCGTTTCCTCTCAGCAGGTGGTCGCGGCATGGTCGGTGTACATGCATCATTTACGTGCACCGATGAAACATTGTCAGCAGCGGCAGACTTGGCAAAGAAGCACAACACCGGAGTCCACATTCATGTGGCTGAGTCAACAGATGACGCACAGGCTGGTGTTCGATTACAAGAACTCGCCACTGATAAGTGGTTACTCGTACACGCAGTACATCTTCAGCAGCAACTTCCAGGAACCATCGCGCACAACCCACGTTCCAACATGAACAACGCAGTCGGATATGCACGCCCCGCGCGGTGGAAGAATAAAGTCATTCTTGGTACAGATGGAATTGGCGCCGACATGCTCGAAGAAGCACGACTTGCCTATGTGGCCCTTCGCAATGACGATATTCAACAAACACCTGAAACGGTATGGTCGTGGCTGAACAATGGCGAAGCATTTTTCCCAGAAGTTCGCACAGACAACGTCACTTGGTCGTACGACCATGCAGACAGCCCATGGCATGTTGCATTCACCCCAGGTATCCGTTGCACCGATGTATCAATGAACGGCGCAACAGTTGTTAAGAACGGAATACCAACGCAGTTTGATATGACCGAGATTCGAACAAAGGCCGCAGAATCAGCACGCACTCTTCATAAGAAATTGAGCACACAATGACCGTCTTCATCCCGCGTTCACTGCAAGAGGCAACCACCCTTATCGCCGAGCACCCAGACGCACACTTATTGACTGGTGGAACAGATTTGATGGTGGAGGTCAACTTCAATCATCGCCGTCCTGAAACAGTAATTTCATTAGGCAAGATCGAAGAACTACATCAAGTATCAATCAATAGCGATCACGTCATCATCGGTGCTGCCGTTCCGTATGCGCAAATGGAGAAAGGCGACATCGCCTCAGCCATCCCTGCGTTAGCTGAGGCTGCACGAACGGTTGGTTCACCCCAGATACGTGCTGCAGGTTCTTTAGGCGGCAATCTCGGAACGTGCTCCCCCGCTGGAGACTCACTTCCCGTCTTGAGTGCAACGAACTCGCTCGTACACCTTGCTTCCGTCAGCGGCACCCGCGTCGTTCCGTTTTCTGAATTTATGACAGGGCCAAAGCGAAACAGTAGACAGCCAAATGAAATCATCACCGCAGTAACCGTTCCTCGCACATCAGGCTGGCAGGGTTACGCCAAAGTAGGTACGCGTAACGCAATGGTCATTTCGGTTGCCTCTGCATGTGTGGTGTTCCATGAAGAAGAGTTGCGTATTGCTCTTGGGTCGGTGGGTCCCACCATCATTCGTTGCACTGACACCGAAGATTGGTATCACGCGCTTGTCACTAAGAACTCAGAAGGTGTTTCAAAAGAATTAGGTGAACGAGCATCACAAGAGTCGCGTCCGATTGACGATCACCGGTCAACTGCCGACTATCGCCGACATGCAATCAAGATCTTGGCGCAACGCCTATTCGAAAGAGGAGTTTCACAATGAGTGGCCACCAGAACTACACATTGAACGTCAACGGAACCGAGCACCCCGTGAAAGACGCATGGATAGGTGAAAGCCTTCTTTACGTATTACGCGAACGTCTAGGACTTCCGGGCTCAAAAGGTGCGTGTGAGCAAGGCGAATGTGGCAGTTGCACCGTTGTTATTGATGGCAGTGCCGTGTGCAGTTGTCTTGTCATGGCTGCCACTGCTGTTGATTCCCAAATTGCCACTATTGAAGGTCTTGCTGAAGATGGAACACTCACCGATGTTCAAGAAGCCTTCATTACTGAGGGTGCGGTTCAGTGCGGCTTTTGCACGCCGGGACTCGTGATGGCAGTACACCACCTTCTTGAAGCAAACGACAGCCCAGACGAGATGACTGTGAAGGAAGCTCTCTCCGGCAATATTTGTAGATGCACGGGGTACGGACGCATTTTTGCTGCTGTCGATGCCGTGATTGCACAACGTAAAGCAGGCAAGTAATGGTTCTCACTAGGACACGCCAACGCGATGTGCTCGGACACAGTGCATTGCGTCCAGACGGAGCGGCAAAAGTAAAAGGTGACTTCGCCTTCTCGTCTGACCTATGGGCCGAAAACATGTTGTGGGGAGCAACCCTTCGCTCGCCTCACCCGCATGCACGAATCGTTTCCATCGATCTCTCAAAAGCCTGGAAAGTGACTGGTGTCGAGGCCATCATCACTGCGGCAGATGTTCCCGGACAATTGACGTACGGACTCATTAGCGAAGACCAGCCAGTGTTTGCATTCGATGTCGTTCGATACATGGGTGAACCAATCGCCGCCGTTGCCGCAGACCATCCAGAGACCTGCCGACGAGCGCTCGCTGCAATTGAAATCGTTTACGAGATCTTGCCGCCACTCACTGACCCAGAAATGTCTATTGGTGAACAACATGCCCCAATTCATCCTGACGGAAATCTCATTCGCGAACAACGAATAGTGAGAGGCGATGTGACCGCCACGGGACCAATCGTTGTTGAAGGTACATACATCATCGGTATGCAAGATCAGGCTTTCCTCGGTACCGAGTCAGCCTTGGCAACACCAGACCATGATGGTGGCGGCGTCGAAGTATTCGTCGCTACACAATGGCTTCACGAAGACAGAAAACAAATGGCCAAATGTCTCAACATGCCCGAAGAGAAAGTTCGTCTCACACTCGGTGGTGTTGGTGGCGCGTTCGGCGCACGCGAAGATATCAGCCTCCAAGTACACACATCGCTATTGGCACTGCGCACCGGGCGTCCTGTAAAAATGCAGTATGGCCGTGAAGAGAGTTTCTTCGGTCACGTGCATCGTCACCCGGCAAAAGTATGGATGAAGCACCATGCAACCGCAGAAGGTGAAATTGTCAAGATCGAAGCTCGCTTCCTCTTTGATGGCGGTGCATACTCGTCCACTTCAGCTGCGGTACTCCTTAACGGCATCACCCATACTCAGGGTCCATACAGATGCGACAATGCCATCGTCGAAGGATTCGCCTCACGGACAAACAATCCGCCATGCGGGGCCATGCGTGGTTTCGGAGTGGTGCAGGCCTGTTTCGCTCACGAAGGCCAGATGGACAAAATTGCCGAAGCGGCAGGCATCTCGCCAGTTGCAGTTCGTTTACTTAATGCCATTCGCACAGGTGACACTCTGATTACAGGGCAAGTACTAGAGAGCGTTGCGCCCGTGGAACGTTGCATCCGCGAAACCGACGCACTCCCCATGCCCCCACCATTGCCAGCTGACGCACACGAATTGTTGCTACCAGGAGGGTCCGGGCTTACGGCGGATCGTCGTCATATTGTGCGCGGTATTGGCTATGGAGTCAGCATCAAAAACATCATGTACAGCGAAGGTTTTGATGACTACTCCACCGCTCGGTGCGTCCTTCAAGATGGCGTTGCCACAATCAAGTTCGCCACTAGCGAAGTGGGGCAAGGTTTCGTTACTCTTGCGCCACAAATAGCCCGCTCGGTCCTTGGCGTCGACGAAGTCGTCACTGAAACCATTGACACACAAATTGGCTCGGCCGGATCCACTTCTGCATCACGCCAAACATGGATGAGCGGTGGCGCCATGGACGGAGCTTGCAGAATGGTGCGAGAGCGATTGTTCGAACACGTTGCTGCTCTCCACAAACTTGACCCCCTGCAATTGGCAATTGAAAACACCGACGTTGTCGACACTCGTGGAAGTCTGCGTATACCCGTCGCCGAAGCATCTAGTGGCGTTCGCTTTGAAGAGACTTTCGAGTATCACCATCGCCCCACAGAAGACCTCGACGAAAATGGTCAAGGAAACTGTCACGTCGCATTTGCATTTGTCGCCCACAGAGCTGTTGTTGATGTTGACCCTGAACTGGGTCTCGTGAAGGTTGTACAAATAGCTACCGCTCAAGATGTTGGGCGTGTCCTGAATCCACTATCGGTTCTGGGACAGATCGAAGGAGGCATTGCTCAGGGGCTGGGCCTCGCAGTAATGGAAGAGATCATTGTCCAAGACGGCAAAGTTCGTAACCCGAGTTTTACTGATTACCTGCTGCCAACAGCACTCGATGCACCAACCGTGATTGCATCAATGATTGAAGAGCCAGACCCTCAAGCACCAATGGGTGCAAAAGGTGTTGGCGAACCACCATGTATTTCAGTAACGCCAGCAATCGTGGCTGCAATTCGAAATGCTATTGGAAAATCTATTGATCGTTGTCCAGTTCGCCCACAAGATATCTGCTTGTAATTTACGAACCGAAAACCTTCTTGGTGTACTCATTCGAGAACACTCGATTCGGATCCAGCTGATCACGTAACTGCAAGAAATCATTCCAACGTGGATACAGACGAGAGAGTTCATCTGCTTCGCGATGATGAATCTTTCCCCAGTGAGGACGGGAGTCGTACGATCGCATGATGTCTTCCACATCTCGAAAGAAAGCCTCGTACTCCATGCCTTTGAACACGTGAACTGCGATGTACGCACTTTTGCGTCCAAATGAAGTTGACAGTGGTACGTCATCGGCATCTGTGAAGCGAACTTCAACAGGGAAATTCAACAGATAACCCTTGCGTTCAATCATCGAACGCACATCGGTGAGAGCAGGAACTACCGCTTCTGCCGGAATCGCATGTTCCATCTCGTAGAACTTGACAAGTCGAGGACTGGAGAAGATTTTGAAACTTTTATCTACGTACTCACGAGAACCGGAAGAAGGTAGCGCAGTAGCTAGTCGTGGAATAAGCGACGGGCGAAATTTGCCAACATGACATAACGCACCAAACGCATAGTTCTCCATAAAGGTCTTCTCAATCCAACCTTTAACTTTTGGCAAAGGTTCAAGAGGGTCGGTGGTCCGGTTGTTTCGTTTAGTAAGAGCCCACTTTGTGTGAGGTATCCAAAAGAACTCGAAGAAATCGTTCGAGTCTGCAAGCTCATGAATCTGTGGCAATAACGAATCCAACTTCATTGGCTCTTCTCGAGCACGTAATGCGAATGCTGGCACAACTTGAATGGTGGCCTCGGTAATGGCCCCCAAAGCTCCGACTGATACGCGGGCGACATCAAGAATCTCGGGATGAACATCTGTAGAGCACTCAATAACCGAGCCGTCACCCTTCACGATGCGCATGCCAACAACTTGAGCGGCCAAACCCGTCAACCGTGTGCCTGTGCCGTGCGTTGAAGTGGAGATAGCTCCTGCGACTGTTTGGTACGCGATGTCACCCAAGTTGGCCATCGCGAGACCCTCGGCATCCAACAGTCGGTTGAGATCATTCAGGTTTGTTCCAGCAGCAACGCGAACCTGATTCTTCGCTCGGTCAATTGACAAAATTCCAGACATCTTTTCAATACTCATCAGGTGGCCCGTAGTGAGGGCGGTGCTGGTGAAACTGTGGCCAGAGGCAGCGACCTTTACAGTGCTTCCAGTCTTAGCGACCAAACGCACTACCTCGCAGACCTCTGCTTCAGATGTGGGATGAGAGATGGCAACGGGATGCGCAACCTGGTTGCCGGCCCAGTTTGTCCATGTCTTTCTCATGACCCCATTCTTACCCATCAGGGCCTTGGGGCAATGCTCCGCTTCTCGAGCCAGTGCCCAAAAGGAATAAGGTGGGCTATCGCATCTCAGAGGAGAATCAGATGACAGTTACTCAGGTTCCATTGGTGGACTATCTCGTTCTAGGTGACTCCCCTCACCTCACGGCAAACGAATGCACAGCGTGCGGTGCTCGCTTCTTCGATCGTCGCAATGCTTGCGCATCGTGCTTTGCGACTGAGTTCAAAAAGGTGAAAATCGCAACCGATGGGGTTGTTCGTTCGTTCACCATCGTCACATTCGCAGCCCCTGGCGTACCAGTGCCGTTTGCAGCAGTCATCGTTGATTGCGGCGGCACAAGTGTTCGAGCGAACCTTGTGAACATCGACCCCACACCAGAGACTGTGACCCTGGGGATGAAGGTGCGTCTCGCAACCTATTCCCTTGGCGCCGACGACAATGGAACTGAAGCCGTTGGCTTTGGATTCGAACCCGCATAATTTCAACAACATCTAAATAAATAGGAGCACAACATGGCAAGCGACGACATCTACATTCTCGGAATCAATATGACAAAGTTCGGCAAGTACCCGGACAAGGACACGGTGGACCTTGCGGCTGAAGCTGTAATTGCTGCTCTCGCCGACGGTGGCGTCACAATGCGTGACATGGGAGTGCTCGCTGCTGGTTGCCTCATGGGTCAAGGTGGCATCGGACAACAGATCCAGAAGCAAGTCGGCCAGACCGGCATTCCCGTGTACAACGTGTCGAACGCATGCGCTACCGGAGCTACAGCATTGCGCACAGCAATCATGGCTATCAAGGCTGGCGAATGCGACATGGGCCTTGCAGTCGGTGTAGAGAAGCTGGCTGGTGTTGGCCTTCTCGGCGGTGGAGGATCTCCAAAGAGCAAATCAAAAGAATGGACCCCATCAGGTCGTTTTGGTTCAGTCACCAACACAGACGGGCTCATCGGCACCGCAACAATGCCTGGTACGTTTGCCCAAGTCGGTATGGAATACGGCCACAAATACGGTGGTGCCACATTCGAATTGTTTGCAAAGATTTCCGAAAAGAACCATGCACACTCGACCTTGAACCCATTGGCTGCCTATACAAAGCGCATGTCTTTGGAAGAAATCATGAACGACATCATGATTTCGTATCCAAACACCCGTCCAATGTGTTCAGCGAACTGTGACGGTGCGGCCGCAGCAGTTGTGGTGAGTGGCGCGAAACTTCGCACACTTTCGAAAGAGCAACAGCGACGCGCCATCAAGGTTTCAGCATCGATTCTTACGAGCGACCCATACCAAGAGGCATGTCAGGTTCTTCCAGACGTCAACACACTTACTCGTATCGCTGCTAAGCAGGCGTATGAACAGGCTGGGGTATCACCGTCAGACCTTGACCTTGTTGAATTGCACGACTGTTTTGCAACCGCCGAATTGGTGCACTACGACAACTTGATGCTGTGCGAAGAAGGCGGCGCAGTCGATTTCTTCAACTCAGGTGCTACCTGGCGTGACGGCTCAATGCCTGTCAACGTTTCTGGTGGACTCGAATCGAAAGGTCACCCCATCGCAGCGACTGGTATTGCCAACATCTGGGAAGTCTGCCATCACCTTCGCGGTGAAGCAGGACCACGCCAGATTGAAGGCGCAAAAGTAGGTCTGGCACACGTCATCGGCCTTGGTTCTGCATGCGGTATTCACATTCTTGAAAAGTCAGCACTGTAACTAGACATTCGTTGGTGCCAGTTACCAACAATGGCTGTAACTGTCGATCATGAACACTGAGCAAGGCATCCGACCAACGGAATTATTTCGTATACGTGCCTTCAGCCTCTTGTGGCTCAACAGCTTCATATTTATTTTGGTGCAAAGCACGCAGCGTTTTGCGTTTGTGTGGCTTGCCCTGGAGCTTGGTGCTAAATCAAACATCAGTGGATTCATCCTCTTTGTGATGGGAGTGCCAGCACTACTCATCTCGCTACCTGTTGGCGTGATGAGCGACCACATGAACAGACGCACGCTGCTGTTGACGAGTCAACTTGGTGCCCTTATCATCACAACGCTGATCGCAATCACCGTCACTACTGGCCACATGACAATCGCTTGGGCAATCGTTGGTTCTTTCATTGCCGGTATTTTCATTGCGCTTGGTTCGCCAGTTCGCTCAGCAATTATTCCCACATTGGTACCGAGCGACAAACTGGTTGGGGCGATTGCAGTGAGCACCATTGGCAACAACATTGGACTCATCATCGGACCAGCGACAGCTGGACCCGCCATTGCGCTGTGGGGCATAGAAGGCGCCTTCTGGCTGCAAGCAGTGTTGTATCTCATTGGCTTCTTTGTATTGCTCCCACTTCAGTTGCCACCAAGCCACAACACAACACGACGCAGACTACGTGAAGAAATATTTGGTGGACTTCGATTCATTCAAGACAATGCCGCTGTCCGATCCTTTTTCGTTCTTCTTGCCGGTTCTGTTCTTTTCATGATGGCTCCATGGATTGTGCTGGGTCCACAAATTGCTAAAGAGCAGGCTGGAGCTACTGGAAGTCAAACCACCTTG
>Ga0208485_1000129_pt1 | contig 24286 bp, 25 predicted proteins | sample LakMenEpi27Jul12_FD_150707 | JGI IMG/M metagenome (GOLD analysis project Ga0208485, IMG submission 150707) | Freshwater microbial communities from Lake Mendota, WI - 17JUL2012 deep hole epilimnion (SPAdes) | ecosystem: Environmental > Aquatic > Freshwater > Lentic | place: Lake Mendota, Madison... | reverse complement strand
GTTGAAGTACATAACCCAGAGCTACACATCGCAACACTTAACGATAAAGCGAACCTCGAAATCGAACTTACTGTCGAGCGCGGTCGCGGATATGTAACTGCAGTCCAGAACAAGCAAGCTGGAGCAGAGATTGGCCGTATTCCGGTTGACTCTATCTACTCACCTGTTCTGAAAGTTACTTACAAAGTTGAAGCTACTCGTGTTGAGCAGCGCACCGACTTCGATCGTTTAGTAATCGATGTTGAAGCTAAGCCATCAATGAAGCCACGCGATGCGGTTGCATCAGCTGGTAAGACTTTGGTTGAGCTATTCGGTCTGGCTCGCGAATTAAATCTAGATGCTGAAGGAATCGAAATGGGACCATCTGTTATGGATGCAGCTCTTGCCGCTGACTTAGCTCTTCCAATCGAAGATCTAGATCTAACAGTTCGTTCATACAACTGCTTGAAGCGCGAAGGCATTCACACAGTTGGTGAACTAGTAAATCGCTCAGAAGCTGATCTACTAGATATCCGTAACTTTGGTTCAAAGTCCATCGATGAGGTCAAGGCAAAGTTGGTCTCAATGGGAATGTCACTTAAGGACAGCCCAGCTGGTTTCGATCCAACTAAGCACCAGAACTACAACGCAGCTGTTGACGATGATTTCGTTGAAGCAGATCAGGCCTAGGAGAAAAAATGCCAAAACCAACTAAAGGTCCTCGTCTGGGCAGTGGCCCATCACACGAGCGCCATATTCTAGGAACTCTTGCAGAGCAACTATTTGAGCACGGCAAGATCACTACAACTGAAGCAAAGGCAAAGCGTCTTCGTCCATTGGCCGAGAAGCTAATTACTTTTGCTAAGAAGGGTGACCTCGATGCTCGTCGTCGCGTTCTAGCAACTATTGCCAACAAAGGCGTTGTACATCATCTCTTCACTGAAATTGGTCCTCGCTTTGCTACCCGCAACGGTGGCTACACACGTATTACCAAAGTTGGTCCACGTAAGGGTGACAATGCGCCTATGGCAGTCATCGAAGTATTAACTGAGAAAGATAACTAAGCTTTTAAAAACTTAGTCACTTACTCAAATGTCGGAACCCACTCTCTTTCCTGAGGGTGGGTTTCTTCGTTTAAAGATAAAGCTTGCCTACGACGGCACCAATTTCTCGGGTTGGGCAAAACAACCAGATCGTCGCACCGTGCAGGAAGAATTTGAGAAAGCCTTTGCAACCATCGTTCGCCACCAATGCGAAAGTATTGTGGCTGGTCGCACCGATGCTGGCGTTCATGCCACAGCACAAATAATTCATATTGATGTTCCAGAGGGCACCGACCTTGCTGATTTGGCCTATCGCCTAAATCGATTACTTGATCTTGATTTACGAGTTCTGGAAATCGAAATTGCGCCCGAAGGTTTTCATGCCCGCTTTTCAGCGTTGCGTCGCCACTACAAGTATCAAATTGTTGATGCGAATAAAGCGATCAATCCACTTGAACGTTACGACCGCGCGAGTTGGTATCGGCCACTAGATCTAGCCCGCTTAAATGAGGCTAGTGCGCTCTTATTAGGCGAGCATGATTTTGCAGCTTTTTGTAAGTTCCGCGAAGGTGCGACAACTATTCGCACCCTTGAAACTTTTAAGTGGGAACGCAAAGCTGATGGCTTACTAGTCGCTCAAGTTGTGGCTGATGCATTCTGCTATTCCATGGTGCGTAATTTAGTGGGCTCAGCAGTATGCGTTGCCGAAGGTCGCTTTGAACCAAGCTGGATCGCTGAAATGTTAGCTAACCGAGAGCGCATCTCAGATTCAATGGTTTTCCCAGCTGAAGGTTTAACTCTGGTACAAGTTGATTACCCAAATAATGCCCAGCTACTTGCTCGCGCAGCGCTAACAATCTCGCGCCGAAACGAGGATTAGCATGGGCCATATTGATGTTAACGCCGTTGAATACTCGCTCTCTGATGGTCGAGTTTTACTTAGTGACGTTAGTTTCCGGGTAGGCGATGGCGCAAAAGTTGCCTTAATTGGTGCCAACGGTTCTGGTAAAACAACTTTGATTCGCATGATTTGTGGCGATATTTCACCTGAGTCTGGCCAAGTCGCGATCTCCGGCGGCCTTGGTGTTATGCGTCAGTTCATTGGTTCAGTTCGTGATGAATCAACTGTGCGCGATCTATTGATTTCGGTTGCTCCAAAACGTATTCAAGTAGCGGCAGAGCGCGTGAAAACTACTGAAGAGCTTATGAATACTCGCAATACTGAAAAAGATCAGATGGCATATGCCCAAGCAATCATTGATTGGGGCGATGCTGGCGGATATGACTTCGAAGTGATTTGGGATGTTTGTTGCATTGAGGCTATGGGAAAGTCATTTGATGATGTTGCGCAGCGCAAAGTCAATACCTTATCTGGGGGAGAGCAGAAGAAAGTTGTTCTGCGAGCACTCCTTGAAGGTCCCGATGAAGTTTTGCTGCTCGACGAACCTGATAACTATTTAGATGTTCCGTCAAAGCGTTGGCTTGAAGAAGTTATAACCGCAACCAAGAAAACTGTTTTGTTCGTTAGCCACGATCGTGAACTACTTGATAACGTAGCAAATGGAATTGTGACCCTCGAACAAGGCGTAAGTGGAAATACCACTTGGGTACATGGTGGCAAATTCTCAACTTGGCACGAAGCTCGTGTCGCTCGCAATAAGAGATTTGCAGAACTGCTGCTGCGCTGGCAAGAAGAGCATGAACGGCTAAAAGATTTAGTGCGCACTCTTCAAGTGCAGGCAGCTAATAGCCCTGCGATGGCTAGCAAGTATCATGCCATGCAGACTCGGCTGCGAAAGTTTGAAGAAGCGGGCGCACCCGAAGCGCCACCAATAGAGCAAGATGTAAAAGTTGGTTTACGAGGTGGGCGCACTGGCTTGCGCGCATTAACTTTTGAAAACTTAAGCCTTGAGAATTTAACTGAACCGTTTAATTTTGAAGTTTTCTTCGGTGATCGCGTTGCTGTGTTGGGCAAAAATGGCACTGGCAAGTCACATTTCCTGCGCATGATTTCTGGAGATGAAACCGTTAAATTCACGGGCAATTGGAAACTCGGTGCGCGCGTAGATGTTGGCTACTTTGCGCAAACTCACGCGCATCCAGAATTTGAAAGTAAAACTCTGCTGGAAATTCTCTGGCAAGAACATTCGCTGCAGTTGGGGCCCGCTAAGAGCGTGCTAAGAAAGTATGAAATTGATGGCCAAGCTGAACAAAAGTTCTCTTCCCTTTCAGGTGGGCAACAAGCACGCTTCCAAGTGTTGTTACTTGAGCTAATGGGATCAACTGCGCTGCTCCTGGATGAGCCAACTGACAACTTAGATTTAGCATCGGCTGAAAGTCTGGAAGCAGCCCTTAATCGGTACGAGGGTACGGTCTTAGCGGTGACCCACGATCGCTGGTTCACCAGAGGCTTCACCAGATTCTTAGTATTCGGCGCAAATGGACGGGTTTACGAGAGTCCTGAGCCAATTTTTGACCATTAGCGACCATTAATTCACGCTCATTTCACGCTTAAACCAATTTTGACCCTGAGCGAGCGTGACGGTAGCCTTACTCCTCTAGATCAAGCCCGCCTTGAGGTGGACTTTCTAATTTTCAATTCAGAACTAAAAGAAGGTAGGCAATAGCGTGCGTACATATAGTCCAAAGCCTGGCGATGTAGTGCGAAAGTGGCATGTCATCGACGCCCAAGATGTTGTATTGGGTCGCTTGGCAACTCATGCTGCTGCTCTTCTACGCGGAAAGCACAAAGCAACATTCGCTCCACACATGGACATGGGTGACTTTGTAATTGTTATCAACGCAGAAAAAATTGCGCTATCTGGTTCAAAGACGACACAGAAGTTTGCTCACCACCACTCAGGTTTCCCAGGCGGTTTAACTTCAACTGTTTACGGCGACTTGATGGAGAAGCACCCAACTCGCGCCGTTGAAAAGGCAATCAAGGGAATGATTCCTAAGAACCGTCTTGGCCGCGATATTGCATCAAAGCTAAAAGTTTATGCGGGCCCAAATCACCCACATGCTGCACAAGCTCCAACTCCATATGTTTTTGAGCAAGTTTCACAGATCATTAAGTAATCGATAGAAAAAGGGAATAGAAAATACATGTCTGAAAATACAACTATCGAACTTGATGAAGCACAAGAGCTAACTACTTATTCATCATCATCTCCAGCTGCAGCGACAAACCGCCCAGCAATTAAAGCTCCAGGTGGCGGCACAGGTCGTCGTAAGGAAGCTGTTGCTCGCGTTCGCTTAGTTCCTGGTTCAGGCAAGTGGGTTGTAAACGGTAAGACGCTTGAGAATTACTTCCCAAATAAAGTTCACCAACAATTAGTTTCAGAGCCATTCCGCACCGTTGGTGCTGAAAATGGTTACGACGTTGTTGCTCGCATCAACGGTGGCGGAGTTTCAGGTCAAGCTGGCGCACTTCGTCTAGGTGTTGCTCGCGCGCTAAACGAGATCGATGTTGAGGCTAACCGCCCAGCACTTAAGAAGGCTGGCTTCCTAAAGCGCGATGCTCGTGTTATCGAACGCAAGAAGTACGGCCTAAAGAAGGCTCGTAAGCGTTCTCAATACAGCAAGCGCTAATACACTTTCACCGATTTATTCGGTAGCTATCTCGGCAGGAGGAGGACTTTTTGTCACTCTTTGGAACCGACGGCATTCGTGGTTTAGCAAACGTTGATTTAACTGCTGAATTAGCCCTTGATGTAGCTGTTGCCGCAGCACATATCCTCGTCGAAAATTCCAATGATCGCCCGCGCGCAATTGTTGGCCAAGACTCACGAGCTTCCGGTGAGTTTCTAGAAGCCGCAGTCGTAGCTGGTTTAACTTGCGCCGGTGTCGATGTTTATCGGGTCGGCGTTGTGCCAACTCCGGCAGTTGCTTACTTAGTTGCTAGCACTGGCGCAGATCTCGGCGTAATGATTAGCGCATCACATAATCCAATGCCAGATAACGGCATTAAGTTATTTCAACGCGGTGGCGAAAAGTTAGCCGATGAGGTTGAAGCGCTAGTTGAAGCCCGTATTGGCGAACCTTGGCAACGTCCAACTGGCGCAGCTGTGGGTCGAGTAATCAGCGATGACCAATTAGTTGATAAATACATCGAACATTTGCTTTCAACGATTGATGTTTCATTAAGTGGCCTAAAAGTTGTAGTTGATTGCGCCAATGGCGCTTCATCCTTTACCGCCCCAGTTGCTTTATCGCGCGCAGGTGCTGAAGTGATCGCGATTGCGAATAAGCCTGATGGCTGGAATATCAACGATGGCGTTGGTTCAACTCATCTCGAGTTTTTACGTAGTGCCGTGCTTAAGAATGGTGCCGATATTGGAATCGCTCACGATGGCGATGCCGATCGTTGCTTAGCAATCGATGCCACAGGCGCTGAAATTGATGGTGATGTCATCATGGCAATTCTGGCTAAAGGTTTTAAGGCACAAGGCAAGTTAAAAGCCAACACCATTGTCGGAACTGTAATGAGCAATCTAGGTTTCATGCACGCAATGGCTGAAGCGGGCATCGAAGTCGTGACAACTGCCGTTGGCGATCGCTATGTTTTAGAGGCGATGCTGCAATCAGATTTCAATTTAGGTGGCGAGCAATCCGGTCACGTAATCATGCGTGACCACGCCAATACTGGCGATGGCTTGCTTACAGCGCTGCAATTATTGGCTGAAGTAAAACGCTCTGGGCAAACCCTGCAGGAACTTTCTCGCGTAATGGTGCGATTCCCACAAGTATTAATCAATGTTAAGAATGTGGCTAAAGAACGCCTATCAGGCTCGAACGTAATTGCCGATGCGGTCAAAGCGGCCGAAATAGAACTAGGTTCGAATGGCCGAGTATTGCTACGTGCATCAGGCACCGAACCTCTTGTGCGAGTTATGGTTGAGGCCCAAAGCGATGCTGTTGCGCAAGATGTAGCAACGAAGCTGGCTAAAGTTGTAGAAACCGAATTGAGATAACTCTATGTGCGGCATTGTCGGCTACACCGGAACTAATTCAGCTATAACTCCCTTGATTGAAGGCTTACGCCGTCTGGAATATCGTGGCTACGACTCAGCCGGTATTGCGCTAGGCACTAGCGGCAAATTGTTTATTGAAAAGCGCGCTGGCAAGTTGGGCAATCTAGAAAATTCACTGGGCGATCAGCTGCCATCTGCCACTTCTGGAATTGGCCACACCCGTTGGGCTACCCACGGGGGACCAACTGATAACAACGCACACCCGCATGTAGATAACGAAGGCAAGTTGGCTGTTATTCATAATGGCATTATCGAAAATTACAGCCAATTAAAAGCCGAGCTACAAGCTAAAGGTCATAAGTTTCATTCTGACACCGACACCGAATCTGTCGCTCACTTGTTAAGTGATCTTCGCAAAGAATTCAATGGCGACTTACCTGCTGCCATGCGCGAGGCCGTTAAAACATTGCGTGGCTCCTTCACGCTATTAGCGGTGCATGCAGATAATCCAGGCGTGATTGTCGGCGTACGTCGTAATTCACCCTTGGTACTAGGTGTTGGCGATAACGAATTCTTCTTAGCATCCGATGTCGCAGCTTTCATCGAGTACACCAAACGCGCAGTTGAACTTGGCCAAGATGAAATTGTCGTGATTACACCAACTGGTTTTGAGATCACTGACCTTGATGGCAATGCCCAAACTCCACGCGAGTATCAAGTTACTTGGGATGCTGAAGCAGCTCAAAAAGGCGGCTTTAGTCACTTTATGCTCAAAGAGATTTTTGAGCAACCTAAAGCAGTCGCCGATACCTTGATCGGTCGTTTAACTGATAACAATCAAATTGAACTTGATGAGTTAAAGATGAGCGATGAAGAAATTCGTTCCCTTAAGAAGATCGTTGTCATCGCCTGCGGTACTGCGTACCACGCTGGCATGATTGCGAAATACGCAATTGAAAAATGGGCCAAGATTTCGGTTGAAGTAGAAATTGCCAGCGAGTATCGCTATCGCGACCCAATTATTGATGCTCAAACTTTAGTTATTGCGATCTCACAATCAGGTGAAACCATGGACACCTTGATGGCCCTTCGTCACGCTAAAGCTGCTGGTGCTCGCGTATTGGCAATCTGTAATACCAACAGCTCAACGATTCCACGCGAATCAGATGCGGTTCTTTACACCCACGCGGGACCAGAAATTGCGGTGGCCTCGACTAAAGCATTTTTAACCCAAGTTGTTGCGACCTACTTGATTGGTCTGCACTTAGCTCAAGTGCGTAAGCAATTGACTAACTCTGAAGTAGTTGATCTATATAACGAACTTCTACAGTTACCAGCAAAAATTGAAGCAATTCTGGAAACTGTCGAACCACTGCGAGCGCTTACTCGCACCTTTGCTAAGAGCTCATCTGTTTTATTCTTAGGTCGCAATGTTGGTTTTCCAGCAGCTCTAGAAGGCGCTTTGAAGTTAAAGGAACTTGCTTACATGCACGCTGAAGGTTTCGCAGGTGGCGAACTTAAGCACGGCCCAATCGCCTTAATCGAAGAAGGAACTCCAGTTATTGCAATTGTTCCAGCTGGACACGAACACTCACTCGACGAAAAAATGTTAAGCAACATTCAAGAAGTGAAAGCCCGTGGCGCACAGGTAATTGTGATTGCCGAAGAAGGCGCTGAAGTAACTGGTGCTACTCACGTGATTCGAATTCCAGTTGCGCCGGCTTTATTCCAGCCAGTATTAGCAACCGTGCCACTACAAGTATTTGCCTACGAAATGGCAATTGCCCGAGGAAATGATGTAGATCAACCTCGCAATCTAGCTAAGTCGGTCACGGTCGAATAATGCTCAAATTGAAAGCCCACCAACGCGAAGAGTTAAGTCGCTCATTCTCTTGGGCAGCTTTTGCTACCTCCGGCTTTCTCTTTATTACTTATCAAGTCGTTACTGCAGGTTGGCTCATCTCTATCGATGACAAAATAGCTACCTTTGATCGATATCTCTTTCCTAAATGGGTCTATTTTATTTTACATCGCATAGATGATTTAGGGCTTCGCGGGTTAAGTGCGGTAGCTATCTTGTTGCTATCTGCATATCTTTGGCGCAGATTTAATACTTATCGCCCGTTACTACTTTCCTTCGTTGCGCTTCTTGCGCTTAATGGCGTAGTCGGTATCTTTAAATTATTCATTGGCCGCACCAAGCCTCGCCTGAATATGGATATTCTAAATTTTGGTGGAATGTCATATCCGAGTGGTCATATTTCAAATGCGATTTTGATCTGGGGGCTCTTCGCCTATTTGGTTTACCGATATTTATGGAATGAACCGAAGAGTGCCAAATATTTAATTACGATTGTTTCATCTGTAACGACCGCAATCATGATTGTCTCGCTTTATCGAAACACTCATTGGTTCTCAGATTTACTGGGTGGGATTTTTCTCGGGGGAGCACTCTTAATTGGGGTTACCGCTCTTGACCGAGTGATTCCTTCGCGCAAGGATCAAGCATGATCGATGGCGTAGGAATCGATGTAGTTGATATTGCTAGATTTACCGAAGCGCTTGAGCGCACCTCGGGTCTAAAGGAGCGACTATTCACTACTGCTGAACAAACTAAACCAATATCTTCATTAGCTGCGCGTTTCGCAGCAAAGGAAGCACTGGCCAAGGCGCTGAGTGCCGGCAAAGGTTTGCCGTGGCATGATGCCGAAGTGATCAATTTAGAAAGTGGCAAGCCAGCATTTTTATTCCGCGGCGAAATTGCCGATTTGGTTGATGGCGCTGAAGTGCATCTATCTCTTTCGCACGATGCGGGTATCGCTTCGGCCTTCGTTATCGTGGAGCGCTCATGATCAACCGCGCTGAAGCAGTCGTGGATTTAGCGGCGATTGCTGCAAATGTTCAGAAACTCAAAGCCACCTCAGGTGTTGATCTAATGGCAGTTGTTAAAGCCGATGCCTATGGACATGGATTAGTGCCAGTAGCTAAGAGCGCAATCAAGGCTGGAGCTACCTGGCTGGGTGTTGCACTCGTTGAAGAAGCACACACACTTCGCGCAGCTGGCGTTACAGCACCGATTCTGGCTTGGTTAGTTCCGCCTGGATCAGATTATGCATCTGCCATCGATGCTCAAATTGATTTAGCAGTTCCATCTCTTGAAATCTTCAACGAGATTGTGGCAACCGGCAAGCGAGCACGAATTCACATCGAAGTAGATACCGGCATGACCCGCGGGGGATTTTTAGAAGAGTGGTCAGATTTTCTCAAATCAGATTTCAGTAAAGTTGAAGTTGTTGGAATTTTCTCTCACTTTGCTCGCGCAGATGAAGTTAGCGAAAAACAGAACCAAGATCAGCTAGCTAATTTTAATAAAGCAATTGCTGAACTATCTGTGGTGGGCATCAATCCGCAACTAAAGCATTTAGCAAATTCGGCAGCAGCACTGAAAAACCAAAGCGCGGCCTTTGATTTAGTTCGCACTGGTATTGCGATGTATGGGCTAACGCCTGATCTTGAACATCTTGGAACTAGTAAGTCACTTGGCTTGCTAGCTGCCATGGAAGTTCGCGCAAAATTGCATTTAGTTAAGAAAGTCCCAGCCAATTCTCCGGTTGGCTACGGGGCAACCGAGTCAACTTCGCGCGACACTGTTTTAGGTGTCGTTGCCATGGGATATGCCGATGGAATTCCGCGCGTGGCAAAAGCTGCTGGCGTATTTCTCGCTGGGAAACGCTCACCAATTATCGGCCGTGTTTCCATGGATCAATTTGTTGTAGATCTAGGTCCCGAAACCACAGCTAAAGCCGGTGACTATGTGGTTATCTTCAATAACGGCGCTGGCGGCGAATTCACCGCCGAAGATTGGGGTATCGCGAGTAACAGTATTAACTATGAAATGACCACCAGAATTGGTCCGCGAGTACCTAGAATCTACCCTCATGAGTGATCAAACTGACCTAATCGCGATCGCTGGTCTGACCGTTAAATTTGGCGGATTAACAGCGCTCGATGATGTCTATTTAAAAGTTGCTCCTAATTCAGTAGTTGGCTTGATTGGCCCAAATGGTGCTGGCAAGACCACAATCTTCAACACAATTTCTGGGCTAGTTAAACCCGATAGTGGCTCAATTTCATTTGAGGGCAAAGAGCTGGAGTGGCCAAAACCTCAAGCGCTCGCAAAGTTAGGAATCGCGCGCACCCTGCAAGGTGTTGGTTTATTTAGTGGACTAACTGTTTTAGAAAATGTCATGATGGGCGCCGATTCGCACAATAAATCTAATTTTATCCGCGACCTCTTAGGTTTCTCTCCAAAATTTGAGAAGCAACTAGAAGAGCGTGCCCATGATGCTTTGGCTTGGGCTGGCGCCGCACATACCGCGTTCCTAGAGCCAACCGAACTTACTTATCCTGATTCCAAGCGAGTGGCGATAGCGCGTGCTTTGGTGATGAAACCAAAACTACTTTTACTAGATGAACCAGCTGCAGGTCTCGGTCAAGATGAAATTGATCAATTAGCTTTACTAATTAAGCAATTGAAACGCCAATGCGCAATTTTAATTGTGGAACACCACGTTGATTTTGTGAGAGATATTTCCGATGATGTTTATGTACTTAACTTTGGCAAAGTTATCGCCAGTGGTGATTTCAATACCGTTAAACGCGACCCAGCTGTAGTTGCGGCTTATCTCGGAACAAATGTTGACGGCCAGGAAATCGGCGGATCCCATGCTTAAGATTGAAAATTTAGTTACTGAGTACGGTGCGATTCGCGCCATTGATGATATTTCATTTACCGCCGCCGAAGGAAAAATAACTACGGTTATTGGCGCTAATGGCGCTGGCAAAAGCACGCTGCTGCGGACTATTTCTGGTCTAGAGCGTGCCAAGAGCGGGCAGATAATTTGGGATGAAAAATCACTAATCGGTAAAGCGCCAGAATCAATTGTGCGATCTGGCATCGCTCATGTTCCTGAAGGTCACGCCGTTATTTCCCAGTTGACCGTGGCTGAAAATATTGAGATGGGTTCACTCTTTCGTCGGAGAAATCACCGCAGCGATGTAAAGCTAGCCACCGAAGAGGTTTACGAGCTTTTTCCTCGACTTGCTGAGCGCAGTAAGCAGTTGGCAGGCACACTCTCAGGCGGCGAACGTCAAATGTTAGCGATTAGTCGCGCTTTGGTATCGCGTCCTAAATTGCTCTTGCTCGATGAACCATCACTTGGCTTAGCGCCACTAGTTGTTGAACAAATTATTCAAACCGTTAATGATCTCTGTCGTAAGAGTGGTTTAACTGTTTTACTAGTTGAACAAAATGCCAATACCGCGTTGGCAGTTGCTGATTATGGCGTTTTGCTCTCCCTTGGAAAAGTTGTGGCAAATTTGCCGGCCGCCGAATTGAAAGCAGATGCCTCATTGCGCGCTGCTTACTTGGGATATTAGGGGGAAGCGCGATGGAACAATTCTTATCAGCTGTTTTCGCCGGAACTGCGAGTGGTTCAATCTATGCACTCGTGGCACTTGGGTTAGTTTTAGTTTGGCGAGGCGCAGGGGTAGTTAACTTTGCTCAAATGGGTCAAGCCATGTTTAGTACTTATGTTGCATCAACCATGATCATTAATGGATACTCCTACTGGGTTGCTTTTTTCGTGGCTTTAGCTGTGGGCACGGCACTCGGCGTTGCGGTTGATTTACTTGTGATGCGCCCATTATCTGGAAAGCGAACTTCAGCGATGCTAGCTAGCCCAGCGATGCGCGGAACGGTTCCAGTAATCGCATCCCTAGGTATTTTGGGAATTCTGCAAGCAGCTGCGGGCATGATCTGGGCGGCCGAAGAACGTGGTTTCCCGGCCCCAGTTAATACCTTGGGTCTAACTATTGGCGGCACCATAATGCCATTTACCGCATTCGATTTATTTGTAATCGGTATCGTCTTAGTAACTTTGATTATTACTACTATTTTCTTTCAGAAGACTGGCATGGGTCTGGCAATGCGTGCTAGCGCACTTAACCCAGAAGTGGCACGACTAAGTGGAATTCGCACTAGTTCAGTGCGCACACTAAGTTGGGCGATTTCAGGTGCTGCTTCATCATTGGCTGGTTTGTTAGTAACTCCAAATTCCAGTCTCTCCCCAAATACCCTTGATTTGATTCTCATTATCGGTTTCACGGCAACAGTTATAGGTGGCTTAGATAGCTTGCCAGGTGGAGTTCTGGGTGGCTTTATCTTGGGACTAGTTATCTCATTTGTTAATGTCTACAGCTCACCATCTGATATTTTCTTAGCGATCCTGGCGCTTCTCTTGATTGTTTTGTTGGTGCGCCCACAAGGCATTCTTGGCAGTAAAGAGGTGCGTCGTGTTTAAAGATACCCAAAAAGGTAATGCGATTAAATCACTAATTTTCTTTGCGTTTATTTTCTACTTAGGAAAAGTTTTTGATCCTTATAATCAGGGTCAGCTTTCAGTCGTGCTGATCTACTTTGTTGGAATTTTATCAATCACTTTCCTGACCGGGCTATCTGGCCAAATTTCACTTGGCCAAGGCGCGCTTATGGCAGTTGGTGGATATACCTGTGCCTTAGTTGTATTGAATTTAGGTTTTACTTATTGGCAGTCGATAATCATCGCAGCCATTGTTTCAATGATTGCCGGTTGGATTTTAGGAATTACCGCGGCACGTTTATCTGGCCCATACCTGGCTGGCACAACTTTAGTTATCGCGCTTGCAATTCCATCTCTAGCTACTCGATTTGAATCGGTATTCGGTGGCGATGTTGGTCTTAGTGTTGATTATGGAAATCCACCAGAATGGCTATCAAATGCCATAGGTGAGATCGGTTATGAGCAATGGCAATTATTTGCCATTCTGCCCTTTGCCACTATTGCACTTTTCTTAGCTTTGAATATTTTCAAATCACGCACCGGCCGCAGTTGGCGCGCAGTTCGAGATCATGAAATCGCCGCATCTCTTGCCGGCATAAATGTGCAGCGAATAAAGATATTTACTTTTGTGGTTGCCTCAGGTTTTGCTGGCTTAGCTGGCGCCATGTATGGGTTACGTGGAATTGTGGGGCCAAGCGTTTATCCAGTTTCACTTTCACTCGCACTGTTGACCGGCGCGATTCTCGGTGGTTTGCGAAGCATTGCAGGTGCCTTTTTTGGCGCTGCGCTAGTCGTATTCCTGCCAGATCTAATCGATAAAATTACTGGCAGCTGGGAACTAGCCCCTCAAGTCGGCGACTACCTGCCAGCTATGGTTTCTGGGATTTTGCTGATTCTGACAGTTGTCTTAAACCCAGCTGGCATCGCCGGCGCGCTCCACCACCACAAGCCACGCCATAAGTAGTCTGCTCAAATAACTTCCCAATAACGATTGCCGGTTCGGCGAGCCATTTAGTTCACTTTCCGTTAACCCTCTGATAGTTTGAGCGTGTTCTGGATCACCTCTGATCCAGTTTCCGATCAGTTAGCGAATTAGCTACCTGACGGTATATCGAAATAGAAAGAGTGAACGCAGTGAATATACGTGCATCTCTATCTCGCAAGAAGCTAATCGGCCTAACCGCCGTGCTCATCGCGGGATCAATGACGCTTGCCGAAATTCCGGCAAATGCAAACTCAAGTGATGTAAGCGGGACATCCGACATTGTTCTCGGAATGCAGCTTCCTCAAACTGGTCCAGCTAGCCCGGGTTATAACAAAATTGATGACGCAATGCGCGGTTACTTTGATTATGTAAATTCAAAGGGTGGCATTGGCGGAAAGAAGATTCGTCTCGAAGTTAAAGATGATGGTTACAAGGCAGGCTTAACTATTTCTACTGCCTCATCATTGATTAATAAGGAAAAAGTTTTCTCATTTGTTGGCAGCGTTGGAACTCAGACCCATATCGCAGTCATCAAGGACATCAATCGCCGCAAGATTCCTGATGTATTTCTAAATACTGGATATACCGAGTTCTATAAGCCTGCTACCTACCCAACAACTTTCGCAGCCCTCGGAACATATGTAACCGAAGCTAAAATTGTTGGTAAGTATCTGAAAGAAACTTACGCCGATAAGAAGATTGGTATCTTGTACCAAACTGATGACTTTGGTCGAAATGCACTCAAAGGCTTCACTGATGCTGGTTTAAAGTTTGAAGCTAAAAAGACTGCAGCTAGCTTTATCTCGGGTACTCAATCAAACCCAGGTTTAGGTAGCCAGATTTCGCAGCTAAAAGCCAACGGAGTTGAAATCGCAATCATTGCCGCTGTTTCCTCAGCAACTGCAATTTCTCTTCTGACCGCAGCCAAACTAGGTTACAGCCCAGAAAAGTGGGTAGTAATTAGCGTTGGTGCTGATGCCACAACTATTCAAGGAATCGCTGGTTCACAAGGAGTCGCTCCAGCCGCAAGTGCGGCTCTACTAAAGGGCTTGATCAGTGCTTCACATGCGCCAGCCCCAGGCGATAGCAGCGATGAATATGTCGCAGCCTTTAAGAAGATCAATGATGACTTCAATAAGGGCCCTGATAAGCGTTGGGATAACAACGTTATGCAAGGTATGAATATTGGCTACATGACGGTTGGTGCACTTATGGGCACGTTGAACACTAAGACCGTGTTCTCTGCTAAGAACAACAAGACCTGTCAAGCAAATGCCAAGAAGGGCACTTTGAGTCGAGTTTGTTTCATCGACTACATGGAGTCAAATGGCAGCAAGATCGAAAGCGCTGCTTTCTCAGCTCTGCAGTATTCAGCAACCACTCACGAAGCATTTAGTGGTTTCTGGATTGGCGCATATGACGCATCTACAGTTCTGCAACCTATTGGTGGAACTCGCGTTGTTTACACAACTGATTCTGGAAATGGTCCAGTAACAGTTTCCAACTACAAGCGTCCAGCAATTGCTGATGATGCTCTACCAAAGAACTAGTAGGTAAAAATGAAAACTATTTCTATGCGCAAAATAATCGCAGCAGTAGGTGTGTCAGTTATGTTGTCAACCGCTGCTGTAGCAATCGCACCTAGTGCCTACGCTGCTGCGCCTACCTGTACTAAAGACTCAAAGGGTCTAGAGACATGTACTGGCACACTAAGCAACGGCGCCCCTTACCTGATAAAAGTTCCAGCAAATTACAAAGGAACTTTCTTCTACTGGAACCACGGTATTAAGTTCACTTATCCGGTTCCTGGCTACATAACAGTGCCAACAGGAATCGAAGAATTAACACCAACTAGCTCTACGACTAAACTGAATGTTGATTCAGAAATGTTGCGTGCGGGCTACGGCCTAGCAACTTACGATGGTGTAACAAAAGGAGTTCGTGGTTGGAATACCGTTGATCGCGTCGAAATGCTTAAGGAGCTAATTGATACCGTTCGCGCGAAGTACACCGTAAAGAAAGGTGTTGTTTACGGATCATCACAAGCTGGTTCGATTATGACGCCATTCATTGAGAAGTACCCAGATTATGCCGATGCTGTTGGCATCATGGCGGGCGTAACTCCATCAATTGGTCAAGAAGTTCAATCACTTTGCGACATGTTCTATATCTTGAGCGTTTTCGCTGACCCAACCATTAAAGGTTGCGCAGCGTTCGGCTTAGGAACCCCTCTAGCCGGGCATTACGCAGCTATTGCTGAGTTCCAAAAAGTTGGCGCGCTTCTACAAGCTTGGTCGCTCAACCTTGGCATGCCTGGACTTGAATACCCTGCAGCGCTAAAGGGTTCTGGTATTCCGCAGCGTTCTGCGCTATTGCTTACTGGTCTATTGGTAGGCATTCCAGCAAAGAGCTCTCACATGGATGGCATTACAACGAGCGGTCTTGTAGCGGAACAGAGTATTAACGCGACAGTCGCAATTCTAGAAAACTTCGGCGAAGCTTTGGCAACTGGAACTTTCGGCGGTCAAGCGATCTCCGAAATTACCGGCCCTGGTTTCTATGACAACACCAAGACTGACTGGTTTAGTTTGTTAGATCCAGCCGATGCTGGTCGCTATAACTTAGGTCTATCAGGTGATGATGGCATCAATGGCATGCTGGGTGTTCTTTCAATGGCGCCACGCGTTAAAGGTGATCCTGCAGCTGTTGCAAAGTTAAAAGCACTCGATGCGAGCAAGTTTGATACGACTAAGCCAGTTGTGCTTCTTTCAAATGAAGCAGATCGCTTGGTATTTCCGGGCAATAGTTCGCTATATGTCGATAAGGCTCGCGCAGTTTATGATGCCAAGTTGGCAACATATGAAGCCGCTTTTGAAGCCGCAACTACTTCAGAAGAACGTGCTGATGCACGAAAGCTAAAGCCAGTTTGGAATGTGGCCTCGCTTTATGCGATGACACCTGAGACCTATACCAAGTACACCGCAGCTGGAACGCCAGACTTTACAGCCGCTGCGGCTTCTTCAGGTGTTGGACATCAGACCTTCACAAAGAAGCAAACGATGGCTTGGGTCAAGATCTTGGCTCACGCTGCTGAAAATGGAAGAGTTGGAACTGCCGGCTTCCTACAGCAGTACATCAAGACTGCACCAGGCTTGAACTCAGATCTGGATTATCGTCCAGCTGATTTGAAGTACATCTGGTAATAGATAAATAAGTTAGAAATCAGGGCCCGAGGCAACTCGGGCCCTGATTCTTTTTTACTCGCTAATCTTTGCTAGTGCTCGCAATTCAAACCCCCTCTGAAATGTTTGCTCTCGGGGCAAAGCTGGGCGGCCAACTTAGAGCTGGCGATCTAATCCTTTTAAATGGCCCACTTGGCGCCGGCAAAACCCTATTAACTCAAGGCATCGGTAGCGCTTTAGGCATTACTGGAATCACCTCGCCAACCTTTGTTATATCGCGAGTTCACCTTGGTGCATTACCGCTGATTCATGTTGATGCTTATCGATTACTAATCGATGGCCAAGCTATTTTGTATTTAGATGATTTAGATCTTGATTCAGCTCTTTGCGATTCAGTAACCATTGTTGAATGGGGCGGGGCCGAAGCTGCGCGGTTATCTGATCAGCGACTAGAAATAAATATTGATCGCTCCGAAGAAGTCCGACAGGTAAGCGCGGTTGGAATCGGAGCGCGTTGGGCGGGTTTCACGCTATGAGTATTTTGGCGATCGATACTGCGGCGTCTCGAACTTCAGTTGTCATAATTGAAGAGGGCGAAGTTGTTTTCAGTCAATCTCGCGATGGTGCTATGTCACATGGGCCAGCGCTACCTGAGTTAGTTCAATCTGCAATAAAAAATCGTGAGATAACTGAAGTCCTCGTGGGCATGGGACCCGGGCCATATACCGGGTTACGAGTTGGCATCACCTTTGCGCAAACTTTTGCTTGGGCTCGAAATATTCCGGTGCGTGGGTTTTGTTCACTCGATGCAATTGCCGCACAAGTTAATGGCTCAGATTTTATTGTGACAATTGATGCGCGGCGCAAGGAAGTTTATTGGGCCCGCTACACCAATGGGGTTCGCGTTGAAGGCCCTGCGGTTGATTTGCCCGTTACGGTCGCAGCTCGCGGAATCAAAGTAATCGATTCACTTCTGCCAGACCCAAGGCACTTTGTCGAATTAGCTGAAGAATTTAACGAGCCGATTTATTTACGTCGCCCAGATGCAGTTGCTACGGCGGATCGCAAATGATTACCTATCGCCAACCAACGGCACTTGATTTGCCAGTGCTGACTTCACTAGAGCGCACCTTGTTTCCGGATTACCCATGGTCGCAAGCACAGTTCAAAGAAGAGATTGCCGGTATTGGCACTAGTCGGCAATTCTTATTGGCGCTAAACGAGGGCTCAGTCATTGGTTATGCCGGCATTATGGTTGTGGCTGCAGGCGTGCCAGCTGATCTGCTAACGATTGCGGTTTTGCCTGACTTTAGGGGCCAAGGCATAGCTCAATCTATGCTGGCCGAGCTAGAGAGTTGGGCGAAGGCGAAGGGCGCAACTGAAGTAATCCTTGAAGTAGATACTAAAAACGAAAGCGCAATTCGGTTATATGAACTTGCTGATTACAAAAAGATTTCAACCAGAGCGAATTACTACGGGCTTGGTGTCGATGCTTTGGTTATGCGCAAGGAACTCAAATGAGTCAAGCGCTAGTACTTGGTATTGAAACTTCATGTGATGAAACTGCGATCGGCATTGTGCGTGGTCGCAAATTGTTGGCAAATGTAATTGCTTCAAGCGTTGAGGAGCATGTGCGCTTCGGGGGAGTAGTGCCAGAAGTTGCCTCACGTGCGCATTTGGAGGCCATGCAACCTGCGCTTAAAGAAGCAATGGCGCAAGCAAAAATTTCCCTGAGCGATTTAGATGCGGTTGCTGTCACTGCTGGCCCTGGTTTAGTTGGCGCGCTACTGGTCGGAACTTCAGCAGCTGCCGGTTTAGCGCTTGCCATCGATAAACCAATTTATGGCGTAAACCATTTAGCCGCACATGTCAGCGTTGATTATTTAACGCATGACTTGCCAGCTGAACCAACCATTGCCTTATTGGTAAGCGGCGGTCATTCATCGTTATTGCAAGTCAATGACATAACTGGTGAAATAATTAAACTTGGTGAAACTATGGATGACGCAGCAGGCGAGGCCTTTGACAAAATTGCGCGCATTATGGATTTAGGTTTTCCGGGCGGCCCGGCAATAGATCGCATTGCCAAAACTGGTAGCGCTACTGCAATTGATTTTCCGCGCGGTTTAACCACGAGTAAAGATTGGGAAACTCGGCCGTTCGAATTCTCGTTCTCTGGACTTAAAACCGCAGTTGCTCGATATCTAGAGTCGACCCCGGATTATGCAAAGAGCGATGTGGCAGCCTCTTTCCAAGAAGCCATCGTTGATGTCTTGCTTTTGAAAGCCATTGCGGCAGCTAAGAAAACGGGCATTGATTCACTAGTAATTGCGGGTGGGGTAGCGGCTAATTCGCGCCTGCGCCAAGTGGCCACTGAGCGCTGCGCCGCCCAAGGGATAACGCTTCGAATCCCCAGCCCAGGTCTGTGCACCGATAACGGGGCCATGGTTGCCGCCCTGGGCTCACTTATGGTCAGCGCTGGCCGATCTGCCAGCCCCATCGCTTTTGACGCTCAATCAAGCCTGCCAGTCACCCGCATTTCTCTCTAATTCTGCGTTGCTCTCGATTTGATCGCGGGAATAGCCCAGCATAGGCTTGGCGTTAGCACTCAAGACCCGAGTCTGCTAATTGCAGGCTCTAGTGAATTCGATTTTAAAAGGAGCTCTAATCATGGCCGTAACCATTAAGCCACTAGAAGACCGCATTGTAGTTAAAGCTAATGAAGCTGAGACAACTACCGCATCAGGTCTAGTAATTCCAGATACTGCAAAAGAGAAGCCTCAAGAAGGCACCGTTGTTGCAGTTGGCCCAGGTCGCTTTGATGATGGCGTTCGCGTTCCGATGGATGTCAAAGTTGGCGACGTAGTTCTTTATAGCAAGTACGGCGGAACTGAAGTTAAATACAACGCTGAAGAATATTTAGTTCTATCTGCTCGCGATATTCTCGCTGTAATTGAGAAGAACTAATGGCCGGCAAGTCCTTACAGTTTGACGAACAAGCCCGTCGCGCCATGGAGCGCGGTGTAAACATTCTGGCTGATACCGTCAAGGTAACTCTTGGACCTAAGGGTCGTAACGTAGTTATCTCAAAATCTTTCGGTGCCCCAACCATCACAAACGATGGCGTAACAATTGCGAAAGAGATTGAACTCTCTGACCCAGTTGAAAACATGGGCGCACAACTAGTTAAAGAAGTTGCTACCAAGACCAACGATGTTGCTGGCGACGGCACAACGACTGCAACTGTGCTTGCTCAAGCCATGGTTAAAGAAGGTCTACGTAACTTAGCTGCTGGTGCGCAACCAATGGATATTAAAATTGGTATCGAAGCCGCAGTTGCGGCAATTTCAGCTGCCCTTAAAGCCAACGCCACTGTTGTAAAAGACAAGGCACAAATTGCTGACGTCGCAACTATCTCTGCGCAAGATCGCAATATTGGTGACTTAATTGCCGAGGCAATGGACAAAGTTGGCAAAGATGGCGTAATCACAGTTGAAGAAGCATCTACTACTGGGCTTGAACTTGAGTTCACTGAAGGAATGCAATTTGATAAGGGTTACATCTCGCCTTACTTCGTAACAGATCAAGATCGCATGGAAGCAATTCTTGAAGATGCTTACGTTTTGATCTCAGGCGGAAAAGTTTCAGCTCTAGCTGAACTACTTCCTATCCTGGAAAAAGTTGCCCAGACCTCAAAGCCACTTCTAATCATCGCTGAAGACGTTGAAGGCGAAGCGCTTTCAACGCTAGTCGTTAACCGCATGCGCGGAGTATTCGCCTCGGCTGCCGTTAAGGCGCCTGGTTTCGGCGATCGTCGTAAGGCAATGTTGCAAGACATCGCAATTCTTACTGGCGGTGAAGTTATTTCGGCTGAAGTTGGCATGAAGCTAGATCAAATCGGTTTGGAATCTCTCGGTCGCGCACGTCGCGTTGTTATCTCAAAGGATGCAACCACGATCGTTGATGGAGCTGGCGATAAGGCAGTAGTAGCGGCTCGCGTTTCTGAAATTCGCAAAGAGATCGAAAATACTGACTCTGACTGGGATCGTGAAAAGTTACAAGAGCGCGTTGCCAAACTCGCTGGTGGCGTTTGCGTAATCAAAGTTGGCGCACACACTGAAGTTGAGTTAAAAGAGAAGAAGCACCGTCTAGAAGATGCGATTTCAGCAACCCGTGCCGCAGTTGAAGAAGGCATTGTGGTTGGTGGCGGCGCAGCTCTAGTTCATGCAGCTGATGCGCTCGAAGGCGATCTTGGCTTCGAAGGCGATAAGGCGGTTGGTGTTCGGTTAGTTCGCAAAGCATGCGACGAACCACTTCGTTGGATCGCTGAAAATGCTGGTCTTGAAGGTTATGTAGTTGTAGCAAAAGTACGTGCCATGAAAGCCAATGAAGGTTTCAATGCAGCAACTGATGTTTACGGCGACTTAGCTAAAGATGGCGTAATCGATCCAGTTAAAGTAACTCGTTCAGCACTTGCTAACGCAGCCTCAATTGCTGCGATGTTCATTACAACTGAAGCAGTTGTCTACGAACGCCCAGCCGATGAAGCTCCAGAAGCTGCTGGTGGTCATGGCCATTCACATGGTCCTGGTGGTCACTCGCATTAGAAGGTCTAGCACTAATTTGTCTGGCACTAGTAATAATTAGAAATAAAAAACCCGCCGAAGATTCGGCGGGTTTTTTATTTTCGGGGCTTAATAAATAATTAACTTGCGGTCGATAGCGCAACTGCGCCGGTACGTTCCAGAATCGCAACACGGTCATCTTCAGATAAACCACCCCAGATTCCATAAGGTTCTTGAACGGCAAGTGCGTGCTTGCGGCAAGCTTCAAGAACTGGGCAGCTAAAGCAAACAGCTTTCGCCGCATTTTCACGATTACGGCGACGCGGCCCGCGTTCACCATCTGGATGAAAGAACATTTCGCTAGGCAGCTCACGGCAGGAACCGTCTTGCTGCCAATTCCAGTTTTCTACAACTGGTTTCGGAAGTCGAGAAACTTCGCTCATTTTGACCCCTTGAATGCTTGAACTGCTACTGGGTTGAACCATACAACCGCTTCATAGGTTGTTCAAGTATTTGAGAGAAGAATTCTTGGAAAGAGCCCTCTTTGAGCGTACTCGGGTGGCACGAATCTCACCTACCCCCCAAGATTGGGGCATGGATCAACCCCTGACCGTAGCTGCCTTAGCCCGCCAAATTGGCGTGGCCCCGGCAACTTTGCGGACCTGGGACCGTCGGTATGGTCTAGGGCCAACCGAACACGTTGAGGGCAGCCATCGCAGATATTCGCGAGCTGATGTGGCCAGATTAGTAATGATGCGCCGATTAATTACCACTGGGGTAGCGCCAAGTGATGCTGCGTTAAGAGCGAAAGCGCATCAAGGCGAGTTTTCAATTCCTGAGTTAGTTTCTGAGATTGTAATTGCCGAAGAACTAGTAGCCGCACTATGTCGCGCAGCTGAAACACTTGATCGCGATTTTGTGCTGCAAGCGCTCCGGCAAGAATTGATGAAAAACGGTGTAATTAACTGCTGGCAGAACGTCATAGCGCCAGTCTTAATTCACATCGGTGATAGCTGGGCAAAAACTGGCGAAGGTATTGAGATCGAACACATGATGTCTGAATTAATCAAGACCGTCTTGCGCGAATCTGTGCCGGAAGAATTTGAGGCAGTTAATGCACGGCCGGTTTTGCTAGCGTGCGTTGGCGAAGAACTGCATTCGTTGGCACTACATGCACTTGCTGCTGCTTTAGCTGAACGCGAAATTTCTAGTAATTTCTTAGGTGCGCGCACTCCAGTTTCAGCTCTTTGCGGAGTCATCAATAAGTCAGCGCCACCGGCGCTATTTCTCTGGGCGCAGTTGACTGAAAATGGCGACCCAATTTTTTTCAAAGAACTGCCAGATGTGCGTCCAGCACCCCGAATTATTCTGGGCGGGCCGGGCTGGAACCCAGAACAATGTAGCGAAGTCACGGTAGCAACTGATTTACAGCACGCATGTGAGGAAATTACGCAGGCGATCGGGGCCTAAAAGAGCCGTTAGACTTTGGTCTTATCTACTGCAGGGGAGGCCGAGATGAGCGATGACAAGATCGCAATGATGGGCCTGACTTACGACGATGTGCTCTTGTTGCCTGATGCCTCTGAAGTAGTGCCTTCTGAAGTCGAAACTTCAACTCAGTTAACCCAGAATATTTCTTTAGCAGTTCCGCTGGTCTCTTCAGCGATGGATACCGTAACTGAATCACAACTCGCAATTGCAATGGCTAAGGCCGGTGGCATTGGCATCATTCATCGCAATCTGCCGATTGCCGAGCAAGTAACGCACGTTAAACTAGTTAAAAACGTGGGCATGGTTGGCGCAGCTGTTGGTGTCGGTGACGATGGTTTCGCTCGCGCACAAGCACTTATTGAAGCTGGCGTTGATGTTGTTGTAGTCGATACCGCACATGGTCATCATCGCGCAGTACTCGATGCGATTGCCCGCATTAAGAAATTTTCACCAACGACTGAAGTTATTGGTGGCAACGTGGCAACTCGCGCTGGTGCTCAAGCTTTAATTAATGCTGGCGCTGATGCGGTAAAAGTTGGCGTTGGTCCAGGTTCAATCTGCACCACTCGAATTGTGGCTGGTGTTGGCGTTCCACAAATTACCGCCATCATGGAAGCTGCTAAAGCTTGTGGCAAAGCTGGCATTCCACTAATTGCCGATGGTGGTCTGCAGTATTCAGGTGACATTGTTAAAGCGCTTGTTGCTGGCGCAAATTCGGTAATGCTGGGTTCGTTGTTAGCAGGTTGCGAAGAGTCGCCTGGCGAGCTAATTGAAATTGATGGTCGCAAATACAAGGGCTATCGCGGCATGGGTTCACTTGGTGCGATGCAATCCCGCGGTGAGCAAAAGTCATATTCCAAAGATCGTTACATGCAGGACGATGTTCTATCTGAAGATAAATTAGTTCCTGAAGGCATCGAAGGAAAAGTTTTATATCGCGGCACCGTAGCTGAAGTCGTTCATCAATTAGTTGGCGGCCTACGTTCTGGAATGGGTTACGCCGGAGCACCAGATATCAATACTTTGCGCCGCGATGGTCGCTTAATTCAAATTACCGCAGCTGGCCTACAAGAGAGTCACCCGCACGATGTATTACACGTGGCAGATGCCCCTAACTATGCGAAGAAAGGCTAAGGCTAAGTAAATGTTCGAAATTGAAATTGCACCCGGCAAGCGCGCCCGCCAGGCTTATTCATTCGACGATATTGCGATTGTGCCTTCGCGTCGCACGCGCGACCCCGAAGATGTCTCTACTTCATGGCAGATCGATGCTTACAAGTTTGATTTACCGATGCTGGCAGCGCCGATGGATTCAGTGGTTTCACCTCAAACTGCAATTGCGATCGGCAAGTTAGGTGGCCTGGGTGTTCTAAACCTCGAAGGCCTCTGGACTCGTTATGAAGACCCGCGCATACAGCTAGGTGAAATTGCTTCGATGCCCGATGCGCAGGCAACCCGACGAATGCAAGAACTTTATAGCGCTCCAATTCAGCCAGCTCTAATTAAAGAGCGGATTAAACAAATTCGCGAAGCTGGTGTAACTGTTGCGGCCTCGCTTTCACCACAACGCACTGCTGAACTGTATAAGGCAGTTGTTGAAGCTGGCGTAGATATTTTCGTTATTCGCGGAACCACAGTTAGCGCTGAACATGTAGCGACTCGCGACGATGCGCTTAACTTAAAGA